>Ga0208696_1000140_pt1 | contig 53133 bp, 44 predicted proteins | sample Sb_taG_9_FD_187711 | JGI IMG/M metagenome (GOLD analysis project Ga0208696, IMG submission 187711) | Peat soil microbial communities from Weissenstadt, Germany - Sb_50d_b_LC metaG (SPAdes) (version 2) | ecosystem: Environmental > Terrestrial > Soil > Wetlands > Peat | place: Germany... | reverse complement strand
GGCAGCGCGCTGAACTGCGGTGCCTCAAGTACCTGAGACGGCTGGGGCATCGGTCGTCTTGCCGATCATGAGGCAAATAGATGCGCTGTCGGTGCTGTCTCACCAGGTCAACGGAGCCGGTGCCTCATCTTGGCGAGACGCCGACCCGGATGCCTCACATTCGCGCCCCTTACCTCGGCCTGGATGAGACAGGACACCTGACAGAAAAAAGAACCTTTCCGGTCCGGCGCGCGGCTGCATGGGTTCATCGGGACTGCAAGACAGTCAGTTCAGACGACGATCTTTCATGTTTCCTGAAATTTCTTCAACAGTGGGACCAGCCCTGCTGAAGCGGAGAAAGCTCAGGTCCGGGGGCTATAGAAGTTATTGAGACCTCAGGGAACTCTGGGGTTATTTATTACTGGCCTCAGCAGCAACACGCCGCGCAGTGATCAAGCTGTGACAAATAGGTCGCGCCAGGATGGAAAACGCTCCGTGCTGCGGCCAGCGCGCTTACCTCCGCATATCGTCAGCGTTTCGATGAATTCTACCGGCGTGGCCTGCACGAACTTGTGCCGCTGCCCCTGACCCGAGATGGCGCCCCCATGGCCGCGGGCGATCTTGGCGAGGTTGTACGGGCAGAGCGCCACGTGCAGTTCGTCGGACCGTCCGGCTGCGGCAAGAGCCATCTGGTGCACCACACGTTGCTGAACCTCGATCCATCGGTCCTCCCGGTCCTCGTCGACCGCGGCACCGGTGCAGGCGCCAACCGAGCCGTGCCAGGTGAGTGTCCGAACGTCCCCGAGTGCGGCGCATCTCAGCGGTGGCAGCCGCGGCGGCACCGGTTGGGGGGTTCTGCCAGCGCTCCCCATGGGGATCGCAGGAGCCGGATGGTCCGGCGCCGGGCGGCGGAGCGTTGGCCCGCTCCAGCCGCCCGGCGTGCCCGAGGGGCAGGGGGTCAGGGCGAGATGGTGATGCTGCCTGGTTCGGTTGCCTGGTCCCCGGCGCTGTCGGTGACCTTGATGGTGAACGTGAACGTGCCGGCCACCGTCGGGGTGCCGCCCAGGTGGCCACTGGTGAGGACCACGCCGGGCGGGAGCTGGCCGGCGGAAACCGTCCAGGTGAACGGGCCCACCCCGCCGGAGGTGAAGAAGTTCTGGAAGTAGGACGAGCCGACCGTCCCGGCGTTGCAGCAGGTGCCGGGGAAGGTGATCGCCAGCTGCGGCGCCGAGCCGACCGTGATGCTGTAGGTCCCGTTGGTGCTCGGTGCGCTGGCGCCGAAGGGGGTGACGTGGACGGTGAAGGTGAACGTGCCTTGTTTTGTGGGGGTGCCGCCGACGATCGTGCCGGCCGCGCCGTAGGTCGCGGGCATGGACAGGCCAGGCGGCAGGCTGCCGCTGGTAATCGTGAAGGTATCGACGGCGCCGTTGCTGGTCAGCAGGAACGCCTCATACGGCTGGCCGGCCGCGGCGGCGGGCAGCACGCAGACGCCGTTGACCAGCGTGCCGCCGTTGTTGCCGGGCGAGCACAGCAGGGTGATCGGCCGGGACTGGGCCAGCGCCGGGGCGGCGGCGCCAATTCCGGCCAGCAGAGCGCCGGCCAGGAGTGATCCGGCCGCCACGACGGCGGCCACTGTCTTTCTCATCATGTCCTCCTCAGGGAAGTGGGGCGTGGTGGTCCGCAGCCGGCGGTCAGTTCACGGTCTCGGTGGATACGGCGTTGGCGGCGAGCAGCACGGCCCGGCCGGGGACGATCTTCAGGTCGCCCAGGCTGCCGCGCGATCCGCTGCCGGTGCCGAAGCTGGTGGCGCCGGCCGCGAACGTGAACGCGTTGCCGCTGCTGTCGGCGTAGACGAAGGTGCCAGCGGGATCGGCGACGACCAGCCCGCCGGACGATCCGGCCGGCAGTGACGCGGCCGTCCGCCAGCTGCCGCCGGCCAGGTGCCAGGAGTAGGACGACCCGAACACGGCGATCGCGTTCCCGGCGCCGTCGACCGCAGTCGCCACCGAGCTGGAAGACTGGCTGGCGAGCACAGTCGCCGCGCTCCAGGTCCCGCCGGGGGACCGGGCCGCCGCCTCGGTCCGCGTCGTTTGCGACCAGATCAGCGATGCGTTCCCGGCGTCATCGAGCGCGACCTGCGGGGCCGAGGTCTTTCTGTAGTCTCCGGTGGCCACGAAGACCGGCGCGGAGAACCCGCCCTTGATGCTGCCGGACGCGGCCCAGATCCCGTCGTTACCGCCGGCGAATGCCACGACCGCGCTACCGTCCGGGCTCACCGCCAGGCTCAGGTTATGCGCCGCCCCCTGGACGTTGCCGTTCGATAGCTCCTGGACCGGACCCCAGCTGCTGCTGCCGGCCGGGAGAACGGCGTAGTGGCTCTCGTCGGCGTAGTTCCCGACCCAGGCGGCGATCGCGTTGCCGGCGCCGTCCATGCCGAGCACCACCCCGCCGCCGCCGAAGTACAGGTCGGTAGTGAGGGTCACCGGCGCGCCCCAGCTGCCGCCCGGCGGCCGCACCGCGGCCTGCACGATGTAGTCGCAGGCGGCCGGGCAGCCGACAGTGCTGCCCCAGACCGCGACCGCGTGCCCGTCCGGGCTCAGCGCCACAGCCGGGTGCTGCCCGCCGTGCGGCTCGGTGCCGCCCGGGCCGAGGTCTGTCGCCTGCCAGGTCTTCCCGTCCGGGCTGGTGCACACCTGCACGTGCGTGGTGCCATCAGCGGCCGTGAAGGTCCCGCCGGCCGCCATCGCCCCGGCCTGGTTCACTGCCACCGAACTGCCGCACGACCCCGGCAGCTGGACCGGTGACGACCACGACGCCGCCAGCGCAGGCAGGGCGGGCGACACCCCGAACGCGACTAGGCCCGCCAGCAACGCCAGAGCGCACCGGCCGATCCATCTCAGTGAACGCGTGTGTGATTGAGCATGCTGCATGATGTCCTCCCTGACATATGGGATTGCTCGCCGCGTGCGGCCCAGGTCCGGGAGGAAGGCGTAGGCCGGATGCCCATCGCTAACTTCATGACGCCTCCCTGGTGCCCGCTCGGGCCGCCGCGACAGTCATCCGGCGGCAGCGCACTGCGGGAGGTCAGTGCGGGCATGCCGTCTAGCACCCACTAACACGTACCAGCCACCCGGCTGGTTCATTTCCGGGGCAGACCGGACATAATTCTCTGCACGCCGTGAGGTCAGCGAACGCGTCTCGCTCATCGCGCAGCGGAGGAAGGCGGCAGCAGGTGCAGGTGGGTCTCACCTCTGCCCCGGCGGGAACGCTCTGGGTTGCACGCACAACTTCTGGATAGGCGCTTAGACTAGCGATGGAATTACGAAACACGTTAGATTGATCGTGCCGTTCTGGCTGTTCGAGCGGGACGGGGAGTCCGGATGTGAAGGATGTGGATGTCAACTATCAGCGAGGTCATTAGGGCCAAATTTAGCGAGATCCTCACTGCGAAGTCCACGCAAGAGGCGAGCGAGGCATTGCGAAAGGTCGGAGAGAAGCATGGCCTAGGGGTTGCGATCCTTGTCGCTTGGCAGCATGGTCTTTGTAAGTCCCATCGCCACATCGACCCATGGGAGTCCACAGTGCGAATCAAGGGAGCCGAGCAGGGCTGCCCTTATGTGTTCGTGCATGCGCCCGCGCGTCAGTACAGACGCGACACCGCCAAGCTGATCGAAAAGAAACTCTTTAATCCGGACGCAGACCCCGCATCGCTGGTGTATCATGAGGAAGGCCTAATTGGCACGTTCAGTTTCCTGAAGCCAGAGTCTGTGGGCCTCGCTGAGGACGACATCGCCGAGATCCTGCGGGCACTGGCCCAACAGGGGATCCTGGCACCTGCTAACATCGAAAACCGGCAGATCCAGTTCAAAGATCTGGAAGTAAAACGGCGTATCGAAGCGTCCAAAAAGCAGGTATACGTCAAAGTTGACCATCACCCGATAAAACGTCAGAATACCCGCCTGCCAGCCGGTTATGACCGCGAGGAGATATGGCTGTATGTCCTTGGGTCATTGCGGTATAAGTCTGCCTGCAATTACTGTTCTTTGCAGGCTTTCAGCCCGCACGAGGTTACCGTAAGTTCAGTACACGCTCGCATGCTAAACCCGTGGGCGGACGAGAAGGCAACGGTTCGGAACTATCAATTCGGCTTCACTTTCGCGCCCATGGGTGATCCGCATGATGCTTGTCATTTCTTGGCCTGGGACTTCCCGCACATAAGTGACTTGGTCATGAATATGGAGCCGCAAGCCTACTCAATCAGTGATCTGGTCGGTCTGGTTAGGACAATCAACCGCGATATCGCAGATTTTTGCCGTAGCGAAGGCGTTGAAAATCTGCAAATCTCGGGTGTATGTAATCACTGGGCCGGGAACAGCATCTATCATCAGCACTACCAATTTTTCCGGATCGCTCCGTTGCCGCTGCTAACGGCAAGCGAGCAGTCCGAATTTCTCCTCAACTACCAGGACGTCGAGGTCCGCAAGCTACCCGCCTCGTGGCCGGCTGCCGCGTTCATCATCAGATCTGCTGGCGCAGGCAGCTATGAGGACGTCGTAAAAGTAGCAGATAGCCTAGCGCGGGAATGGCGTATCCTAAATGAGGGTGAAGATAACAGATTTGCGAATGAGATTATAATAAAGAATCATTCGCAAAATATATTCGTGACAATCAGCGAGGGCCAGCTCATTGTCGTCTTTATTCCACGACTCTTGAGCAAGTTGGACGCTGGCAATGCAATCAGGAAAAAGAATGCCGGCGTCCTGGAGATGATGGGATACTTCGTCATCGACGAGCCGGAGAACTTCAATGTCGTTGAGAAGATGTCAGCGCTGGAGCGTAAAGCGCTTGGCGACGAGTGGCTTACCGAACTGGGACCGCCCGCTGAGCTCATCCGCAAGTTCGAGGACAAGGTCCAGGTTTGCCTGAGCACCGCGGTTGATCCCTATGAGCAGAGGATCGACGAGCTCTTGCTGAACAGACCTGGCGACTGGCGGACTAAGGCCTGGAACCTCGTGTCCGGCATCGACCAGGACCCTCAACTCGAACCGGGGCAGCGTGAACACCTTTATCGAGAGCTGGCCTGGGCAGTGCTGGAGGCGACAGAAGGTGAGGTCGGTCAGCAGAGTACGGAATGAGGGACTCGCTGGCTAATCGGAAGCGTTCGCCCACGACGGGTGAATCCTTGGGTTGAGCTTGGAGGTTGATCATCTCGGGTTGTGGATTAGCTGTACGATCGAGCCACCCGTTGCGGTCAGGGCAGTAATCTCTGCGAAAAGTTGTAGCAACTTCTGGGTGATACGTGGCGCCCCCGGGCGACACCTGGCGGCGTCGTTATCCGGGGACGCTGAGCGTCCAGTAAGACACGCCCGAATCAGCATGAGCGGCGACGAGACAGCCGTTGCCTGCCCGCGCTTTTCCGGCCGCCAGCGCCCGAACAGAACAGCCTACGACGTTGATCCGCCGCAGGCTCTGGCCCTCAAGTTCCCACATGACCATCCGCCCGTCCGTGCCGCCACTGATCAGGTATCGGTTCCGGAATGCGGCGAGCGATGTCAGCCACGAGTTGTGACCACTGAAGCTCCCGACCTTGCGGCCAGCCCAGTCCCAGATCCACAAGCACCCGTCATCGCCGCCGCCGACTACATGATCCTCCAGGACGGCCAGCGCGTTCAGCCGTCCGTCGTAACGCTCTATTTCGATCGGGTCCGCTCCTGGAGTGCCCGGGTCCCAGATCCTTACGTCGCCATCGGTTCCGCCGCTGACAACACGCCCGTTCTCCAGTGCCGCAACAGCCGCGACCGGTCCTGGATGGGTGCCCAGTACGATTGGCCGACTGCCTTGACAGACATCCCACCGGCAGATCCGCCCGTCGTAGCCGCCACTGACTACCCAGCCGCTGGTGAGAGCGCATAGGACGGCGCCAGCGTGCTTGCCCAGCAGGAGAGCCTTACCCGGCTTGGCGCGATCCCAGGCAAGCAGGCGGCTATCCGCTCCGCAGCTCACTATCTGACCTTCCGGCAGTGCTGTGACGGCCATTACGGGGGAGTCGTGACGACCGAGTTCCACTGGCGCAGCTGCATCAGCCGAATCCCACATCCATACTCTCTTGTCGGCACCGCCGACCAACACACACCCATCGGGCGAAATGCACACAGCGTTCGCAGGCCCGGTCGGAATCCCGGACTCCGTGACCGAAAGCCTCGGCTCCCGAAGGTCCCAAATACGCACACGCTGGTCTTGCCCTCCACTGATTGCCTGATCGTCAGGGACACTGGCGACAGCGCGCACAGGACCGTCGTGGCGTCCTATCGCAATTCGGTCGATCCTGCGATCACGGGCCCGCCAGAGCAGCACGCGGCCGTCGTCTCCGCCGCTGACTACCATTTCATCGCGCACAATCGAAACCGCGCGAACGACATCGTGATGGCTGCCGAACTCCGTCGGCCGATGATCGGATCGAGTCGGCGCGGGGTCAGAGTCCGGCAGAGGATCGCTGCACCGCGGATGCCAGCGGTACAGCATGGAGTCCGTGCCAGCCATGACGACTGAGCAGTCGGGCGCCATTGCTACCGTCATTACCCGGCCGCCTAGCCGATTCGTCTGATCCACGATTACGCCGGGAAGGGACTGGTCCCAGAGGCGGGCCCGATGGTCGTCACCCCCACTGACGACCAGGCCACCCGGGCCGACCGCCACGCTACGAACCGCGCCTGCATGACGGCCTAGCGCTATGGGCTCTGCCTCCAGCGCGTGTTCATCCCAGACGAGCACGCGCGCATCATCTCCCCCGCTGATCACGCGGCCGCCCTCGTCAATAGCGAGAGCGCGCACGGCGCCGTCATGGTGCCCCAGTTCGACCGGATCGGCACCCACGAGCAGGGGATCCCAGAGCCGAATGCGATGATCATGCCCGCCGCTGACGACACGCCCGTGCTTGTCAACAACCAGGGCCCGCACCGGACCATCGTGATAGCCCAGCGTTATTACCTCGGCAACCGTCGCGCCCGGATTCCAGATCCAGACCCTGCCGTCGTCGGTGCCAGCGACTACGTTTCCATCTGGTGTAAGCGCAACAGCGTTCACCCAGCCCGCGTGACCGTTGACCTCGGCGACCAATGCCCGATGGGGCCTCCGGCTGGTCCATTGCGGGATCAGGCCTGGGTAAGCGGAAAGTCGCTGACGAAAGTCACCGGCCAGGTCCGTCTCATGGAGTTCGGCGGCCTGCAGGCATAGTTGCCGCAATACTTGGCCGGGCTCGGGGTCAGGCTGAGATCTCAGAAACGACGCCTGGCCTCGGACGGTGGCGAGCATCTTGGCCGGTCCGAGGAGGTCTGGGGCAGCGGCCACGCATGTCCTCAGCTCGGCGAGGACCAGGTCGACGGTGATCTTTTCGATAGCCGCGTAAACCCAGCCCGCATCACTGACCAATGCCGCCCGCCGCTGCGGGTCGCTACCCAGCGTTTTCGGATAGGCATCGAGGAGATAGAGCGGCACCTCGGCCGCGGTTTCCTGGTCTTGCTGCCAGCGGCGGCGCCATCGGTCAGCCCACTTGTAGATGGCCTCTCGGTAGCGCGAAATTTTTAGGTCTGAATCGGCTTGCGCTCCTTGCAGAAGCGAGTTACCTGCAAAGGCGTAGCGTCGCGCGTCCCCGGACCCGCTCGTCCGCAGGCTGCGTTGCATCTTCTCTATTAGCTCATCCACCGCGTCCTCGGACAAGCCGGTGAGCTCCCGGAGATCCTCCATGCCGAGTGGGCCTGCGGCCGCGGCGAGGACGGCGAGAAAACGTTTGGCTTCGGGCCCGATTCCCTTGAGACTGTGAATCTCCTCTTTAGCGAGCTCCTCATAGCCGGACGCTTCGGCATGTGGCTTGAGTTCTATCGGTTCAGCTTTCAGAAGCGGATGATTATGCGGAATATCCCCGGGCAGCGGGTAATTCAGCCGATTCGATACGAGGACATGTGCCCGACGCGAGCGCGGGTTTGCCAACCCGGCCACTGCAGACGGCAGGAGTCTGCCGATGCTCGGGGAGCCAGGCGGACTGAGATCCTCATCGAGCCCATCCACGACGAGCAGAAGATGTCGCTCTTTCTGGGAGGCCCGCTGCGCTGCCTCCTGCCAGAGCGCCGAGAATTCCAGGGGAAGTTGCTCAGAGACTGTCGTCTTGCCGAGTATCTCGGCGAGCTGCTGAACGACAGCCGCCAAGAACAATTCTCGGTCAGCATGTCCCTGGCTCCTCGAGACGAAGTAAGAGACGACGTCAACCTCTTGGGGGAGCCGAGTAGTCACGAGCTCAGCAAGCAGGGCAGTCTTGCCGGCATACTCTTGTCCCACGAGCAATCGGTAGCCCTCGCCTCCTTGAGCGAAGGCTATCAATTCGCTAAGTTCGCGTTCTCTGTTTTTTAGCAGGCCGTTTCGGATTTGGATATCCCGGACGACCGACAAATAGCGTGGCTCACGCCGTGACCGGGGCAGCGGCCTAAGGGCGTCCTCCCCGTCCGCGCCAAGCTTACGCCACCATGCAGACGGATCGTGGACCCCGGTTCCCCAGGCGGGGAAACGGGGGTCGGACGCTAGAGCCGTCAGCGGAGTGACAGTAATTGTCGATGTCCCTTTCATGGGCTCATGCTCCGTTACCGCACCCACCAGGCAACCGTCTGCGATTACGGGAGCCCCCGACATACCGGACCACTCGGAATCAGCAAGCGAATGCTTAGGAAGGCCGCGAGGCGCGCTGCTGACCTCGAGCGACAAAAGGCCACTAATTATCATGGAGTGGACGGGGATGCGGCCCCAGGCTTGCGCAGTGTCGCGGACAGTGGACTCAGGCGAGCCGGTCCCTTGGTAAACCGGACGTTGAGCAAACAGCGGGTAGCCGATTGTTACACAACCTTCGACGATATCGTCAAACTCGCCATCGCGATTGACTTTGGCCAAGGGCAGCGGCGGAATATCGATGTCAGGGTCAGCTAGCTCCACAAGCGCCAGATCTGGACCGCCGTCCCTGCAGGCACCGACGAACGCCTGATCCTCCGGCGACCAGACTGTTGATAGTAGCCGCTTCCGCACATCGCGGACAACGACCGATTTAGCACCTGCCACTACATGTGCGGCTGTCAGAACTACGCGGCCCGCGACGATGCATCCTGAGCCGAGCCTGTATTCCTTCCCGTAGTCGCCGATAACCTCCACGACCCGGTCGGCTGGTGTGTAGGACAACATACACTAACCGGGGAGGGACTTAATGGCATGCGCTATCTTGGCAGGCCGACCTTCAGAATCCAGCGGAGAACCGAAAACGACGGTGACAGTTTGCATATTCTCGTGCCCCCAGCCGCCCGATCCTCCCACCTCCGCATTAACGATTGGGACACGAAATCCGGCCTTGCCCTCTGCCGTGCGGGTCGCCACCACCTTGAGCTCCAGAGTCAGAGACTCTATAGGAAGCTGGATATCCCTCATGTGCGCCCTCAGATCGAGCGGCTAGCAGCTCGTCACGCAACTGGGTAATAGCATCGGCCAGCGCGATACCCTCAGGCATGACACCTTCACCCCCAGTACTGCCACGTAATGCACGTTAGATCCCGCCGCTAATCTAGTACCCAGATGGTCAATAATCCAGTACCTTGGGCGGTTTGCCGCTCATTCCCTGGGGTAACCACTGCCCCGCAGCACTGGCGGCGCGGAGGAATCAGGCGTGACTGGCTACTTAGCTCGTGAACGGGTTGACAGGTTACCGGCCGCGCAGCCTGGACTTCGCTGACCTATCGGGTCAGCATTTTAGGCGTCATTAAGCACCATGAGGACCTGCGTCGGCTGACGCCCGGCCGACGCCATCCGATCGAGGACGAGTGAACGTGACCCGGAGAGGTCGACCCGCCGGCGCGACTGGTCCGGTGATCGGTCGTGCCCTCCGCTTGCTGGACGCGTTCGGCCCGCGGCAGCGCGAGCTGACCCTAAGCGAGATCGCCCGGCGCGCCGGCATGCCGCTGTCGACCGCGCACCGGTTGATGCACGAACTGTGTGAGTGGGGGGCCATCGAGCGCGGCGACGACGGGCTGTACCGGATCGGGCTACGGCTGTGGGAGGTCGGCTCGCTCGCGCCGCGCGGTCCGGGCCTGCGGGAGGCGGCGCTGCCGTTCCTCGAAGATCTTTCCCAGATCACCAGGGAGAACGTGCAGCTCGCGGTGCGGGAGGGAGCGGAGGTCGTCTTCATCGAGCGGATCGCCGGCTCCGGGGCGGTGCCGGTGCTCACCCGCGTCGGTGGCCGGTTCGCACTCACGGCCACCGGCGTAGGCCTGGTCCTGCTCGCACATGCCCCCGTCGACGTGCAGGAAGAGGTTCTCAGCGGCCCGATCAAGCGTTTTACCAGCAAGACGGTGACCGATCCGGTCCAGCTGCGTCGCATGCTCGCCGATGTCCGGTCTAACGGTTTTTCCGTCAGCGACCGCCAGGTCACGATGGATTCCTTGTCGGTCGGCGCGCCGATCCACGACCCGCACGGCCAGGTCGTGGCGGCGGTGTCCCTGGTGGTCCGCTACGGCAGCACCACCCCGAACACCCCGCATGCTCTGGCCCGGCTGGTGCGCACCAGCGCCCGTGCCATTTCCCGCGCCCTGAGCGCACCCGCCTGACCTGGCAGGACGCTACAGCCCCGTCAAAGAGGCTTCCATTTTCCGGAAACGCCCCTTCGGGCCGACAGGTCGCCTCATTTACTTTGTGACTCCCAGCTGGCCGCCACATCGCAGCTAGCAACGGAGTTCGCCCGGGTACCCTCGCCCGCTTCCTCCCTTGCCCGCTCGCAGCATACCGATGACCGAGAGGACGTGCTCATGAGCAGCATCCCGCGCGACCAGTGGTACGTCGCCGCTTACAGCTCCGAGATCGGACAGGAGCTGTTCTCCCGCACCATCTGCGGCGAGCCGGTCCTCTTCTGGCGCACCCGCAGCGGACGGGTGACCGCCGTTCCCGACCGGTGCGTGCACCGGCGCTTCCCGCTGTCGCAAGCACCCTCCCGGCTCGTGGACGACCAGGTGGTCTGCGGCTATCACGGCTTCACCTACGGTGCTGACGGCACATGCGTCTTCGTGCCCGGCCAGGGCCGCATCCCGCGCACCGCCCGGCTCCTGCCCTACCCGCTTGTGGAACAGGACTCGCTCGCATGGATCTTCATCGGCGATCCGGCGAGGGCCGACGCGTCACGGATCCCGCGGGCGCCCTATCTCGACTCGCCGGACTATACGACGGTCGCGGGGATGGAACCGCTGGCGGCCCGGTTCTCGCTCCTGGTCGACAACCTGCTGGACCTGTCGCACGAGACGTACCTGCACGGCGGCTACATCGGCACGCCGGAGGTCGCCGCCACCGCGATCATGACCGAGGTCGACGAAGAGGCCGGCATCGTCTACGTCTCACGGCACATGGACGACGCGGAATGCCCGCCTTTCTACGCCAAGTCGACCGGCCTGCAGGGCCGGATCGCGCGCTGGCAGGACATCGAGTACACGCCGCCGTGCCTGTACAAGCTGCACAGCCGCATCGCGCCGGTCGGGTCCGCGCCCAGTCCGGACGGGACCGACCCGGACGCCTTCCGCGTCGAGGTGGTGTACGCGATCACCCCGGAGACCGAGCACTCCACGCACGACTTCTGGGCCGTGGCCCGCGACTTCGCCCTCGGCGACGAGGAGGTATCGGAGTTCCTCGCCGAGAACAACAGGACGGTCGTCCTGCAGGACGTCGAGGCGCTCAACGTGCTCGAGCAGGTCATCTCGGCCGAGCCCGAGGGCTATCAGGAGCTATCGGTCAACATCGACACCGGCGGGCTCGCGGCCCGGCGGATGCTCCAGCGCCTGCTCCATTCGCAGCAGATTGCCCCGGCCACGCCATGAACGAGGTTCTCGCCGGCCGTCGCATGCTGCCGGGCGACCGCGTGTACCGCATCCTCTGGGTCCTGGGCACCGACCGGCTCCGGGCCGTGTGCCACTGCTCGGCCGAGCGTGAGTTCGACGACCCCGCCGAGTTGTGGGAATGGCTGCTCGCCCACCCCGCCGGGCACGGCACAGCCCCGGTCGAATCGCCCCCTTCGCCGGTCTGCGCGGGCGTTCTGGCTTGGCCCTGAAATAAAGGAAGAAAATTCATGAGGACGCAACCGCACATCGAGCACGAACTCGACCTCGTGCTCAAGCGCAAGGAAACCATCGCCGAGGGCGTCGTCCGGCTGACGCTGCGGCACCCCGATGGGCAGCCGTTGCCTGCCTGGGAGCCGGGCGCCCACATCGACCTGGCGCTCACCGGCGACCTGGTCCGGCAGTACTCGCTGTGCGGCGATCCGCGCGACACCTCGGTCCTGCAGGTCGCCGTCCTGCGCGAGCAGCCGGGCCGGGGAGGTTCGCAGTACGTGCACGACACCCTCGCCGAAGGACAGCGAGTGCACGTGCGCGGTCCCCGTAACCACTTCCCGCTGGTCGACGCCAAGCGCTACCTGTTCATCGCCGGCGGCATCGGCATCACGCCGATCCTGCCCATGATCGCCGAGGTCGCGGCGTGGGGGAGGGACTGGCAGCTGGTCTACGGCGGCAGAACACGGTCTTCGATGGCATTGCGCGGCGAGCTCGAGCGCCGCTACCCCGGGCACGTGGAAATCTATCCCCAGGACGAGCGCGGGCTGCTCGACCTCCCGACGTTGCTCGCCGGGCCCGCTGAGGACGCCGACGACACCGCCATCTACTGCTGCGGCCCTGAAGCCCTGCTGACGGCCGTCGAACAGCACTGCACGAGCTGGCCCGCCGGTGCCCTCCACGTCGAACGGTTCGCGCCGAAGGCCGGGGCGGCCGGCGGCCGGCGGGAAGCCTTCGAGGTCGAGCTGGCGCAAACCGGCACCGTCCTGCGGGTACCCGCCGACCGGTCCATCCTCGAGATCGTCGAGGACTCGGGCGTGGCCGTGCTGTCGTCCTGCCAGGAAGGCACGTGCGGTACCTGTGAGACGGTCGTGCTGTCCGGCAGGCCCGACCACCGCGATTCCGTGCTCACCGAGGAGGAGAGGAAGGCGTGCGACCTGATGATGATCTGCGTGTCCCGGTCGTGCTCTCCCCGCCTGGTCCTCGACCTCTGACCGGCGGAGACAACGATGCCCGCCACCGCCCCGGTTAACGTCCTCGCGGTGCTCGACGCCGACCCGTTCGGGGAAAAGAACCTCACCAATCCCTGGCGGGTCCGTGCTCGCCGGCCTGCTCTTCCGCCGCGGCGCGCGCCTGGGCCGCGGGCGCTCCCGCCGGGACAGGCGCCCTTACCGTGCGCCCGCCTGGGTGGTGGCTTCGGAGGTGGTGGTGACGGGGTCGTAGTAGTGGGCGTACTGCCAGAGCCCGCGGGTGAGGAGCGCGTCGTCGGGCAGCGGGCCGAACCGGCCCGGCGAGAGCGCCGTCATGCCCGGTGGCGGGGCACCGCTGGTGATCCAGGTGGCCAGGGCCTCGCCGATGGCGAGGGAAGAGGAGAACCCTGAGCCGTTGCACCCGCTGGCCACCCACAGGCCAGGCAGGTCCGGCACGGGGCCGGCGATGAACCGGCCGTCGGGGCTCATCGTGAACAGGCCCCCGCGGTGCTCGGCGACCGGGGCGGTGCTCGCGGCGGGGACCTCGGCCGTGATCTGGGCCGCTAGCTGCCGCAGCACGCCAAGGTCCAGCGGCACGTCATCGGTGGTGAACGAGGCTGGCTGGTGCCGCGGGTCGACCGGCAGCGGGTCCGGCTCGAACCCGCCGAACATGAGCCCGCCGCGGGCCGGGCGCAGGTAGACGGCGGCATCGGCCACCCGGGTGATCGGGTCGGCCGGGTCGATGAGTGCCGTGGGCGCGGTGATCAGCAGCTGGTGGCGGACCATAGCGACCGGCACCCGCGCCCCGGCCAGGCCGGCGACGTGGCGTACCCAGCCGCCTGCCGCGTCCACGACCACGGGCGCGGCGACCGTCCGGCGGCCGGTCTCGACACCGGCCACCCGGCCGGCCGTTACCGATATCCCGGTGACCGGCTCGTTTTCGGTTACCACGGCCCCGTGCAGCCGGCAGGCCGCCAGGCAGGCCTGGATGAGGCTGGCCGGCTCGTCGATATAGATGTCCTCCGGGCACCACAGGGCGAAGTCGTCGCCGGCGGGCTGGTAGTAGCTGAGCCGGCCGGCGAGCTGCGCCCGGGTGGCCTCGCGGACATCGGCGCCCCAGCGTCGTGACTGTGCCAGTTCCCGGCGCAGGAACTGGCGATGCCGGGCGGTCCGGGCGATCAGGAAACTCCCCGGGTCGGCTACCGGCAGGGGCGTCCCGGCCCAGTCGGCGAAGGTGATCGCCTTGGCGATGCTGCGCCGGGCCAGCCGGGTCCGTAGCTCGTCCGCCTGGACCGACTTGAACAGGCCCGCCGCCCGGCCGGAGGCCTGCGATCCGGCTGTGTGGCGTTCCACCACCGCAACCGACCGGCCAGCCATCGCGCAATGCAGCGCGGTGCTCAGACCCAGCGCACCGGCCCCGATCACCACGACATCGGCGTCCACCAGGCCATTGTGCCGTATCCCGCGTGCCGTGCCGAGACCACCGGCCGGCACGCAAACGCAGCTGGCTCTTACTCCTGTAGGGGGCTACGATCCGGTTGGGAGAGAAGATGGGCAGCAGGCGACGTCGGCTCGACCCTGTGGGGCCGTTTGGCAATCCGGACGGGTCACGGGCCGACATCGAGGATTTGATCAGCGAGTTCGTCGACTTCGGCGGCGATCCGGCGTATGGCCACCTCGCGACCCGCGCGAACGACTCCATGGTGCGGGTCATCGTGGGGAAGCTCGGGGCCGGCAAGACGGTCTACCTGCGGCGTCTTCAGGATTTCCAGGCCCATCAGGACTCCGTCTACGCCGATATGCCGGAGCAGAGCCTGCCGAAGACCGAAGTTGTGGTGAAGGCGTGCCAGTGGTTCGCGGACCGTGTCCTGGTCGAGAAGTGGATGCAGATCTGGGAGCGCGCGATCATGCGGTCGCTGGCCTCGCACCTGCTGTGCCGTCCCGAGTTGCGTCAGAAGTTGAGCGACGAGCAGGCCGCGGAGATGGAGCAGTCGTACGCGCGCCTGCTCGACGACTTCCGCCGGCCCCGGTCGATCTACAGCCAGGTGCGCGACATCATCAATCAGCGGCAGACCGCCCATCAGCTATCTACGTACCTCGACGATCCGCTCTGGGACGACCTCGAGGATCTGCTAGGCGAGGTTGTCGGCCAGTGCAAGCCGATCTACTTCTACCTTGACGCGCTGGACGAGGAGTTCGGCCACGCCCCGATGTACTGGCTGAAGTGCCAGGAGGGGTTGTTCTATCAGGTCATGCGGATGCTCCGCGACCACAGGCTGGGCGGCCGTTTGCATATCGTCGTCTGCATCCGCGACATCGTCATGTCGTCGGTGTACCGGTCAGAACATGCGCCGCGGTACTACAACGAACCGCACATACGCGTCCTGACCTGGGACAGAAGCTCGCTGCTCTATCTGCTTCAGAAAAAACTGCAGCGGCTGCCGCCGTCACTGCTGATGCGACGCGCCACCAGCGGCCCCCCCACGATCGGCGACTGGCTCGGGGTCGACGGCCACTTGCCGGGACCCGACGGCGACGAAACGATCGAGGACTACCTGCTCAGCCACACGAGGCTGATCCCGCGCGACATCATCTCGCTCGGCAATGAGCTGAACGAGGAGGTCCTGCGGCAGAAGCAGGCTGGCCGCGAGGGCCTGCCGCCGGCGGCTCTGGCGGCGGTAGTTCAGCGCTGCGCCAAGCGGTTCGGCGACTCCCAGCTCGCCCAGTGCGCCAACCAGATCTCGTCGGACCTGATGCCGAAGAACGCCGCCCTGCACAACTACTCCGAATTGTTCACCAGCACCCAGGCCTATATCAGCGGCGTGCAGGAGGACGTTCGGTCCTTCGTCCGGATGATCGGCGTCGACCGCTTCTCGCGTGGGGATCTCGCGGCACTGCAGGAAGTGGCGGATCTGCACTTCGAGAAGGCGACGGACCTCGCCTCGGTCCTGTGGCAGAACGGCCTGCTCGGGTATATCGACGAGTCCGGGCGGCGCCGGTTCTATTCCATGGGCGACGTGGAGGAGTTTCATTTCCCGCCGGAGGTGGGCACGTACGTGCTGCATCCGTGCCTGGTGCACACCGTCGGGGGAATCCGGCGTGTGCCGGCGGACTCCGCTGGAGCGCCAGATGCGCGCCGCACCCGCCCGCTCACATCTGGTGAGCGCAACGATCTTCCCGAGGTATCGGCCGCAGCACCGCCCTCAGGCGGCAGCCAAGCGCTCCCCGAACCTGACCCGGCAGAGGTGCGGGCCTCGGTCGGGACCAAGGCTGCTGACTACGCTGTCGGCGACATCCTCGAGGGCCGCTTCGAGATTTTGGACGTACTCGGGCAGGGCGGCTTTTCGAAGGTCTACCGCGTGCGCGATGACGTCGAGGGTGAGGAGCGAGCGCTCAAGCTCTTCGACAGCGCCGCCGGGTATGAGGCGGTGCGCCGCGAGATCGGAGCCCTGCGGAAGATCCGTCATCCCCACGTGGTGGAGGTCTTCTGGGCCGGCAAGACCGACGTCGGCGACTGGTATCTCATCACCGAGTTCATTGACGGGGAGTCACTCGATGAGTTTGTCACCGGATCCAGGCGCCTTCGCGACCGGGAGGCAGTAGATGTCGCGCTCGATCTGCTAGACGCGCTCGTCGCTTTTCATCCTGATTCGGCGCGCCTCAAGCAGCTGGATGCTAAACGTCGCGACGGCGGCCTGCCGGAAGCCGAGTCGCGCGAGTGGATGGAACTGAAGGACAAAGGGCTGGTCCACCGCGACATCAAACCGCTCAACGTGATGCTCACTCGCACCGGAGCGAAACTGCTTGACTTCAACATCGCCTCCCGGGTCGGCGACCCCGTGCATACGCAGTCAGGCACACCGCCGTATCAGCCACCCGACGCCGGCCTGGATCGCTGGGACGTCTCCACCGACCTGTTCGCCGTCGGCGTACTGCTCTATCGGCTTCTCTGCAACGGCCTCCACCCGTTCCCGAATGCGAGGCCCATAGCCGGCATACCGGTGACCGACCCGAGAACGATTCGCTTTGATCTCAACCCTGGCCTTGCCGAGTTTCTCGTCAAGGCATGCGCCCCAGCCGGCGTTGATCGCTTCTCCACGGCTGCTGACATGCGGCTCGCCTTGCGTGACGTCCGCGCTGACCTTTGACCAGCCGATCCGGAGGTGTTCTCTCATGGCGGGGTGCGCGCACCCCCGGCGATCGCACGTTCTGTCAGAAGGGTCAGGCCGTGCCGTCTCAAGCTGCCACTAGGAGCATGCGGCTTGCGAGCGCTGTCGAGGCGGCCAGGCTGTCCAGGAGGAGCCCGCGCGCGACCGGATCAGCGCGCACCGCCCACAGCAGCAGGCAGTTGGTCCAGGCCATGTCCCGGGCGCCATTGATACTCCAGTTGGCGATCAAGGTGGCGACGGCACTCAGATGCTGATCGACGGCCAGTTCAGGTGCGGACTCGAAGGACTGCCGGATGGACTGCTCGGCCGCGTCCAGCAGCTGGTCCACCTTCTGGTAGTCCGCGAAATGCGGGCCGGCGTCGGGTGAGGTGGCCAGGGCGGTGCAGGTGCTGACCATCGCCACCGGCAGGTCGTGGTTGATGTGGGCGTTCATGCCCGCCAGCGCGAACTGGACCGGTTCGATCCCCGCCGCGGCGCGCTGTTGCACGAGCGGCCGCCAGGGCAGCGGCACCGCTGCCGGGTCACCTGCGGTGCCGGCCGCCGCGAAGTACAGGTTGGCGAATGCCACGTCCAAGTGGGTCATGAACGCGGGGTCGGCGAAAAAGCCCTGGCCGAGCTGGCTGTTCACCTGCCTGGTCACGTCCAGGTACATGCGGTTGAAGCACGCCAGCCCATCGGCGGCGGGAAGCGCCGCCTCAATCGCCTCCATGCGGGTGATCGCCCCGGCAACCGAGGTCACCGGCGCATCCGGGGCTGGCAGAGCGGCCGACATAGGAGTCACTATACGAGCACCGGACTCATAGCCACCGGGAAGCTGACACCCGGTCATCAAGGCGTACCTGAGGAAGCACACCAGGGGGCGATGGTTCAATATCCGTCAGCTGACCGATGTTTCGGGCTGCAATTTGCAGCACCATTTTCAGTGCAACCAGCACTGGGCAGTTCGGTATCGTGCCCCGGGCCTTGCCCGGGAGCAGCCGCGTAGGGCGACCAGCGCTGTCCCAGATCAACTCGCTCCGGCAAACCGGGGAATCCGATGAACCTGATAGCACTGACACCCGTCCGGCCAGGCTGCGCTTGGGCCGCGTCCAGCGGCCCGGGAAATCGCCGCCGCGGCAATGACTGGCAACCGCATGAGTGAGGACCTGATGACCCGCAGGCAGGTGGCGTCCTTGTTCGGGGTGACCTCAGCGGCGGTGGCGAGCTGGGCCCGGCGCGGGCGGCTGCCCGAGGTTCGCAACGAGGCCGGGAGGCCCCGGTACCGGCGCGCAGATGTGGAGGCGCTGTTCCGGAGCGGTATGAGGCAGAGGGTGCAATGACCCGCAACCGTGCCGGATCACCCCGGAGCCGGGGGCGTGAGCTGCTGGCGGGGCATTGCATACGGTGCGGTGCGGTCGGCACGCACTACCTGACCTGCCCGAGCCTGCGGCTGCCGTCCGGTTACCGTCTCAGCGAAGACCCCGGACCTGAGTGCCGCTGCGGCCTGCCCGCGGGCAGCTGCAGGGCGTGCACAGCATTGAACCGTTGATGACTATCTGTCGTTATATGATTACAGATCGTGTCATACTCGGCGAGCCGGAGCGCTGGGGTGCAGCTGGACCGAGAGAGGAACGCGATGCTTGACACCTGGACCTGAAGGCCCCGCCTGGCTGTGTAACTCACCCCGGCCGCCGGGGGTAACCGGCGGCCGGGTGGGGCCGGGGTCTCAGCCCGTCCGGCTATCCGCGCGGTCTCTTATCAGGCGTCCCGCTTGCGGAACAGGATGCCGCCCACGACCAGCAGGACCGCGGTGTAGACGGCGAACACGGCGAACTGGTCCCATGGGGAGAACAGGTGCGAGTTCTGCGGCCCCGAATTCCATACCGTGGCCGAGATGGCCCGGGCCGCCGAGCTCGGCAGCCACCGCACCAGGTCGTTGTGCCACGGCAGCAGGTTCACCAGGACCGGGAGCACGAACAGCAGGCCGATCATCGCGGTGATGGTGCCCGCGGTGTTCCTGATGATCGCCGCGGCGGCGAACGCGAACAGGCCGCACAGGGTGATGTACAGCGCGCTGCCGACCAGGGCGCGCAGCACGTCGTGCCCGGCCAGGGTGGCGCTCTGGTGCGTGCTGGCCAGCAGCGACTGGCCGAGGAAGAACGCGATGAACGCCGTCGCCAGCGAGACCGCCAGGGCGACGGCGGCGAAGGCCACCGCCTTGGCGACGTAGATGACGATCCGCCGGGGCATCGCGATCAGCGAGGTCCGGATCATCCCGGTGGAGTACTCGGCGGTGAGCACCAGAGCGCCGGGCACCACGATGACGAGCTGGCCGAGGATCAACAGCGCGGCGATGCTGAGCTGGGTGGCGTCGAGGGGGGTCCGGTCGGCCGGCGGGGTGTTCGACCAGCCGGACGCGGAGAGCGCGCTGATCGCCGCGCCGATCCCGACGCTGACCGCGAGCAGCACGAGCAGCGTCCAGTAAGTCGAGCGGACCGAACGGATCTTGGTGAACTCCGAGCGCAGGGTCCCGCCGAACCCCGCCCGGCCGGACGGCGCGGGCAGGACCGGCGCCTGCCGGGTGGTGGTGGCCATGTTCAGCTCCTCCCGTCGTCGCCGGGCCGCCCGTGCGCGGCGAGTTGCTGGGGCGGCTCCCGCGGCTCCCGCGGCTGCCCCGGACCCGCGGGCTGGCCCTGGGCCCCTTCGGCCCCGGCCCGGTACTCCACGCTGTCCGCGGTGAGCTCCATGAAGGCCGCCTCGAGCGAGGCCAGGACCACGGTCAGCTCGTGCAGCCGCACGCCGTGCTCGAACGCGAGGTCACCGACCTGGGCGGCGACCAGCCCGGATACGATCAGCGTCCCGTTGTCGCCGCTGACCGCGCTGCCGCCCGCCTCGGCCACCGCCTTGGCCAGCTGGTCAGCCTGCGGGGTGGCCACCCGGACGGTCTGGCCGGAGCTGCGGGCGATGAACTCCTCCATGGTGCAGTCGGCGAGCAGCTGGCCGCGGCCGATCACGATCAGGCGGTCGGCGGTGTTCTGCATCTCCGACATCAGGTGGCTGGACACGAACACCGTCCGCCCCTCGGCCGCCAGCGCCTTCATCAGGTTGCGGATCCACAGGATCCCCTCCGGATCCAGCCCGTTGACCGGCTCGTCGAACATGAGCACCTTCGGGTCGCCGAGCAGGGTGCCGGCGATGCCGAGCCGCTGTGACATGCCCAGGGAGAACCCCTTGGCGCGCTTGCGCGCCACCTCGGTCAGGCCGACCAGCTCGAGCACCTCGCCGACCCGCTTCCCGGGCAGGTTGTTCGTCTGGGCCAGGCAGAGCAGGTGGTTATAGGCCGAACGGCCGCCGTGCACCGCCCTGGCGTCGAGCAGTGCGCCCACCTCGCGCATGGGGTAGGCCAGGCTCGCGTAGTGCTTTCCGTCGATGGTGACCGTGCCGGCGTTGGGGTAGTCCAGGCCCAGGATCAGCCTCATGGTCGTGGTCTTGCCCGCTCCGTTCGGGCCGAGAAAGCCCGTCACCTTGCCCGGCATCACGTCGAACGACAGGCCGCTGACGGCGGTCACCTCGCCGTACCGTTTGGTGAGTCCCCGTACCTCGATCATCGGATGACTCCTCTCCGGCGGCACGCATCCACGGAGATTGATCTTCCATGTCGGCGATCACTCCACAATCGCAGGCTCGACGGACCCCGCTGACCGCACCAGGGCCAGATGGCTGCTGAGGGAAGGACCTTGTTCCTGATGGTGATAACCCGCTGTATCATCCAGGCGCTGTCCGTGCTCACTACATCCCGCGGAGCATGTGGTTCGAGCCCGGTCGCGTCCGCGGTTGGCTTATGGCCAGCCGACGCCGGCGGCCGGCGCTTGGGCGGTCAGCAACTGGCCGGTTCGTGCGTTGTCGGTCATGTGCCCGGCACCGCGCCATTGGGTGGCCACCATGAACAGGGTTGTCCTGTTCGTGCCGCCGAGTGCGCAGGAGAAGCAGCCGCGGTCCAGCTGGATCCTCTGCAGCACGCCTCCTCCCTCGCGGACCCGCACGCACTGCCTGTTGGGCACGTCGGCGTACCAGACGGCTCCTTCGGCGTCGAGGCAGATGCCGTCGGGCACGCCGTCGCCTAGGTCGGCCCACACCCGTGGCTCGGACAGGCTGCCATCGGCGGCGATCTGGAACGCCGTCAGCTTCTGGCCGTAGGACTCGGCGACGATCAGCGTGGCGTTGTCGGGCGTGATGGCCATGCCGTTCGGGAACGCGATCCCGTCAGCCACCTGCCGGGCCGACCCGTCCGGTTTGAGCAGGGCGATGGTTCCGGGCGCGAACTTGCCGCCGGGGAAGTCGAAGCCCTGGTTATTGAGGTAGACGTTCCCCCGCCCGTCGACAACGATCTCGTTCCAGGGATGCCCTCGCTCAGCCAGGCCGCTCAGGTCGGCGTGGGTGACCAGCGCCCCTTCCGGCTCCTGGCGCAGCAGCCGCCCGTCGCGCGCCGCGACGACCAGCAGCCGACCATCGGGGAGCCAGTCCATGCACATGGGAAAGGCCGGAAAATCAACTCGGGCCATCACCTCCGGCCAGCCCTCGCGATCAACGGCCACGACCTCTTGCGCGCCCCAGTCGGCCAGCCACAGGCGGTCCTGGTGCCAGCGCAGCGACTCACCGAAGGAAAAGCCATCGAGTAGAGGCTGGACCCCAGACACGACGAACTCCTTCCGCAGCCGTACCGCCCCCGAGGCCACAGCGCTCGCGATCACGGCCTGAGGCCGAGCGCCGCCCCGCCCGGGCAATTGGGGGGAGAGCGCCCGGGCGGGGCGGGATCATCGGGCCAGATCCGCTGGATGTTTCCCCTGGTAACTTGTCATCCTCGGAGCCGTTCCCGGCCGGTTCACCAGCGCCCCCGTTGTTTCACTGAACCTCCCGGTTGAAACAAAGGCCGGTGAACCGCCTGGACACTCCGCTGCCTGCCGGTGGGCGGCTGAGTGGGACCGCCCTCGCACGCGGTGCCATGGGCCCGCTTGAGCAAGCCACCTGGCCCGATCCGTATACGAGCACCATATGAAGCAGATGGCTTGCCGTCGAGGTCCAAAATGGGCCTGTTTGGCCATACCAAGCTGGTGGTAGACCCGCTAGATGGACCTGTTCCTCGACCCGGAAGCCACCAAGCCGCTGACCGGACAGCTGTACGAACAGCTCCGCCACGCCATCACTACGGGCCGCCTGCTGCCCGGTGATCAGCTCGTCCCCAGCCGCCAGCTGGCAGGCGAGCTCGGCGTGTCCAGGCACACGGTGACCACCGCGTACGGCCGCCTGGTGGCCGAGGGCTACGCGGAGGGACACGGCGGCGGCGGCAGCGTGGTGGCAACCGCGTCCCCGCCACCGCGCAAGGGGGCAGATCCGGTAGCCGCCCTTCGCCCCAGCCCCCGATTCGCAGATTGGTCTCCGTACTTCCGCCCGCCCCCGTACGGCTGCCGATTCGATCTGCGGGCGGGCCTCCCGGACCCCGCGCTGTTCCCGGCTGATCTGTGGCGCCGCCGGGTCGCCGCCGCGGTCGCCGCCGAACATCGGGAGTACGGCGACCCGGCCGGGAGGATCAGGCTGCGGCGGGCCATCGCCGCCTGGGTGGCCCGGTCGCGATCGGTGGCGGCTGCGGAAGACACCGTCGTGATCACGTGCGGCGCCCAGCATGCCATCGACCTGGTCGCCCGGGTCTTGCTCGAGCCCGGCGACTGCGTCGCGGTCGAAGACCCCGGGTACGTGCCGGTGGTGCGCCTGTTCGGCGCACTCGGCGCGAGGGTCGTTGGCGTGCCCGTCGATGACCAGGGCCTGGTCGTGGATCTGCTGCCGCCCTCGGCGCGCATCGTCTACGTCACCCCCTCGCATCAATATCCGCTCGGCATGACCATGTCGATGCCACGGCGCAGGGCACTACTGCGCTGGGCGGAGCGCCACGACGCGGCGGTCATCGAAGATGACTACGACACCGAATTCCGCTACGTCGACCGGCCGCTAGAGCCTCTCCAGGCACTCGATGCGAACGGCCGGGTGGTCTACGTGGGTTCATTCTCCAAGACGTTCTCCCCGTCGGTCCGCCTCGGCTTCACCGTGGTGCCCCCGCCGCTGTTCGAGCCGATCGCCGCGCTGAGGCAGCTCATCGACTGGCATCCGCCGACCGCGATGCAGACCGCCCTGGCCAGCTTCATCAACGATGGCCTCCTCGACAAGCACATCCGGCGCAACAGGCGCATCTACGCCGAGCGCCACCACATCCTCATCGAGGCGCTGTCCGGGCCACTGGCCGGCCACCTGACGGCCCGCGCCGCCAACGTGGGACTGCACGTCGCCGCCATGCTGCGGGAAGGGCTCCGCGAGGGCGAGGTGCTAAAGGCCGCGGCCAGGCACGGCATCGTCACATCTGGCCTGCGCGACTGCTTCCAGAGCATCCCAGCACAATCGGGTCTCCTGATCGGATTCGGCGCGGTCAGCACCACCGGCCTGTCCACAGCACTGCGCACCCTGGACCGCATTCTCGCCAGCGCCACAACGGGCTGAGGCCGTCGTCACCGGAACTCCAGCCCATCGAACGTGCCGGATGCGCGCCACTTGTCGATGTAGGCGAAGTAGGCGCTGGGGCCGTAGGGGTAACCGCCTGGTTGGCGGGCGATCCGGCAGCCTGCGCCACCGGGCCTCAGCTAGAGTCGATCATCGATTCGACCAGGGTTCCCCGCTCAACTTCAGTGGCGTATTGCTTGCCGAGCAGGCCGAACTGGAGCATGGCCAGGGCGACGCGCTGGATGTGCGTCTCCTTCACCGGGCCGATTGGATAGCCGGACAGCACCATGGCCGCTGTCACCTGGGGCGGCAGCTGGTCGTACCGCGCCACGGCGGCCCGGACGGCGGCAGCGTCGCTGTTGGCGATCGTCTGTCCCTCTTCGATTGCCCGCACGAACGCGGCCGCCGTCTTGGGGTACTTCTGCGCCCAGGCCCGGGTGGCGACGTACCCGTCGATGGGGAAGTCAAAGGTGGCGCCCTGGTCGAGGTCCACCAGCACCTGCTCGCCGTACTTCTCTCCCGCGACGGTGATGTAGGGCTCGGCGAGGAACGCCGCATCCCAGGCGCCGTCCTGGAGCTGCCCGGGCATCGGCGGGAAGCCCTCCTGGCTCGTGACGAAATCCACCTTCTTCGACGAGATTCCGTTTTCGGCCAGCAGCGCGCTGACCAGCAGGGTGCCGATGCTGTTGATTCCGTTCACTCCGATCTTCCTGCCCGCCAGCCCGGCGATGGTCGTGATGGGCGAGCCCGCGGTGGTGACCAGCGCACGTGTGCCGGGTCCCAGGATGGAGGCCTCGGCCAGGATGCGGAACCTGGCCCCCGCCGCCTGCGCCGAGATGTAGGCGACGTAGCTTCCGGCGGTAATGTCGACCTGGCCCTTGAGTTGGTCGGGGATGATCGCCTGGCTGCTGGGTATCTTCTCGATCGTCACGTGCAGCCCCTGCTGGGCGAACAGCCCGTCGTCCTGCGCGATGTACAGGCCGACCAAGTCGACTGCCGGTATGGCGGCGACCGTGATGTCAGGTTCCTCGAGCGCGGACGGTGCCGGAGTCGACGCCGCGATGCCGCACCCGGCAGCCAGGACCATGATCGCTGCCGCAATGAGCGGTGCCGTACAGAAGGCGCGGGTGTTCATCTTCGTCCCCCATCCATTACGGGCCGGATAGGCCGTACGCGAACACCCCGTCAGCGGTCCCCGCACACAACCGCCTGGGATGAGTGATTGGCCGTCATAATAGCCATTGGGTCTGGCGATGGCAGGTTAACTGGCGAGTACATTTTTATTTCGTAATATGTTGTAGGCGATCGCAATGTGACTGGAGGCGAAAAACAGGTAGACGCAGACGTAGCGGATCACCGGGCACATCGCGCCTTTGGCTCGTCGTCCCGCCTGCGTGCGTGGCCCCTACGCGTGCGGCGGCCCGGTGCCGTCCAGGCGGTCCGCGCACGACACCGGCCGTCTCGCAGGCCTGGCAGGAAGCACTCGTACTTGGCCCAGCACAATTTCACCCTGGTCTATTACTGCGGTATAAGAGCCTTTATGCGGATCGACCCGATCGTCATAAACGGCCACCGGAAATGGCCATGGAGCGGCACCCGGCACATGTGCTTTCCCTCGCCGCTTCGCCGATTCACAGCAGTGGCAATCGAATTTAAGGCGGCCGGGCTGGCGGGTGGGTGCTGGTGTTCAGGAGTCTGTGGTCGGCTGTGATGGTGGGTCAGTTCGACCGGGCGTACCGCTGCCCAGTATTTTCATGATTTACCGGTCGGTGCCGGTTCCGTAGATTGGGCTTAGGCGGATGCGGTCGGCCGCCGGTGCCACCGAGTGCGGTCATGAGGGGCAGGTGCGATGCCGGACATCCTTTCGATCTATGCGCAGAGCCAGCCGGGCAAGCCTGGCGTCATTGACGACAGGCCGGACGGGACTGTCGTCATGTGGACGTACGCCGAGCTTGACGCGCAGTCGAACCGGGTAGCGAACCTGCTGCTGTCCCTGGGGGCCGGGCCGGGCAAGAAGGTCCTGTGGTGCGGGCCGAACTCGCCCGAGGTCGTGGCGGTCATGAGCGCCACGAGGAAGATCGGCGCGGTCGCCGTGCCGCTGAACTACCGGCTGACGCCGGAGGAGGCGCTCTACGTCATCAACCACAGCGATGCCGAGGTCGCCTACGTGGACTATGAGCACGCACCGATGTTCGCGTCGCTTCGCGGCCAGCTGGACAAGGTTCGGCACATCATCGTGGTCGGCGGCCCGGCCCCCAATGGGATGCTGACCGACGCCGACATCGCGGCCGCGCCGGCCGGAGCGTCCGACCTGGGGGAGGCGGCCGGCTCGGGCGGGACGATGATCTATACCTCCGGCACGACCGGCAAGCCGAAGGGCGCGGTCCGGGCCGGCCCCCCGGATCCGGAAGTCCTCGCCGCCTTGCTGAACCTGTTCGGCTATCGCCCCGACGACATCTACATCACCTCTGGCCCGCTGTACCACAGCGGCCCCAGCGCGTTCATGGGCGCTGGCCTGCTCTACGGCCAGACGATCATCGTGCAGCGCAAGTTCGACGCCGGGGACTGGCTGCGGCTCGTGGACACGTACAAGGCGAGCTCGACGTTCTCCGCGCCCGCGCTGGTCCGGATGATCTGCGCGTTGCCCAGGGAGGTCAAGGACCGCTACGACCGCTCCTCCATGCGCGTCATGGTGGCCAACGCGGCACCGTGGAGCTACGCGCTCAAGCAGCAGTACGTGGCGGACTTCCCGCCCGGGTCGCTGTTCGAGGTCTACGGGTCGACCGAGCTCGGCGTGGACACGGTGCTGATGCCCGAGGACCAGATGCGCAAGCCAGGATCCTGCGGCAAGCCGGCTCCCGGCATCGAGATCAGGCTGTTCGACGACGACGGCAACGATGTCACCGGTACCGGACCGGACCATCCCGGCGAGGTTTTCGTGCGATCCAAAGGCGCGTTCGACACCTACTACAAGAACGACGCCAGTTATGAGTCGAACAGCCGCGGCGACTTCCATACGGTCGGTGACGTCGCGTACTGGGACGACGAGGGCTACCTGTACATCTGCGACCGCAAGACCGACATGATCATCTCCGGCGGCATGAACATCTACCCCGCCGAGATCGAGGCGGCGCTGGAGCAGCATCCCGAGATCTACGACGTCGCGGTGTTCGGGATCCCGTCGGACGAGTGGGGCGAGGTCGTACACGCGACGGTCGTGCGGTCGCCGGGATCGTCGCTGACCGCCGAGGAGATCACGGCGTTCGCGCGCGAGCACCTGGCCAGTTACAAGGTGCCGCGGTCGGTGGACTTCATGGACGAACTGCCGCGGACCGGATCGGGCAAGCTCCTCAAGCGCCAGCTCCGGGCACCCTACTGGGCCGACCGGACCGCCCAGGTCGGATAGGACGCGAGGCGCGGTCTTGTCACCCGGGGCGTCACCGGTCCTGCGAACCCGTCGGTCAGTGCGGCGCTCCGCCTTGCGCTCCATCCGCCGGGCCCGGCCGAGTGTGCGCTGTCGGCGTGAGTGCCGCAGCTGCTCAGCTAGTGCCAGCTTGCTGCGAGTCCGCCCTCACGCAACATCAGAGTCAAGAGGATCCGCACCCGAATTCAAGCCGCGGTCCGCAGATGCAGGCGCCTCCGGCCGGCGGGACATGCTCCTGGCTCTCGGCCTTCGCGGGCTGGCAGGCGAACGTGATTCGGTTATGCTGCCGGTGCCGGGTTATGGCGATCCGGCCCCATGCGGCGGCGTGCCAAGCAGCGCGAGGGAGTGCCCATGCCTCACCGGGTGGTCGTCATCGGCGCCGGATTCGGCGGGATCGGCATGGCGATCGCGCTCAAGCAGGCGGGCATCGAAGACTTCGTCGTGCTGGACCGGGCCGATGACCTCGGCGGAACGTGGCGCGATAACAGCTATCCGGGGCTGGCCTGCGACGTGCCGTCGCACTTGTACTCGTTCTCGTTCCGGCCCTGGCGCTGGAGCCGGCGTTTCCCGCCGCGCGAGGAGATCCTGGCGTACCTGCACGCGCTGGTGGCCGAGCACGGGCTTGGCCCGCACCTCCGTTTCGGCTGCGGGGTCACGGCGGCCGAGTTCGACGAGCTCCGCGCGGTCTGGGACCTCACGCTCGACGATGGCGGCACCCTGCAGGCGGCCGCGGTCGTCTGCAGCGTCGGCCAGCTCGGCCGTCCCGCCCTTCCCGATATCGCCGGCCGGGACGAGTTCGCCGGCCCCTCGTGGCATTCCGCCCGCTGGAACCACGATGTCGACCTGGCAGGCCGGCGTGTGGCTGTCGTCGGCACCGGGGCCAGCGCGATCCAGTTCGTGCCGGAGATCGCCAAGGTCGCTGGCCACGTTGACGTCTACCAGCGCAGCGCCCCGTATGTGCTGCCCAAGTTCGACCGGCCGTACCGGGACGCCGAGCAGGTGTTCTACGACCGCGTGCCCGTGGTGCGCAAGGCCGACCGGCTGCGCATCTTCCTCTACGGCGAGCTGCTCACCAGCGGCTTTGTCCTGTCGCCGAAGATGCTGGCCGGGCCGATGCAGCTGTGGCGCCGCCAGCTCCGCTCGCAGATCGCCGATCCTGAGCTGCGCGCCAGGTGCGTCCCTGACTACGTGATGGGCTGCAAGCGGGTGGTGTTCTCCAACGACTGGTACCCGGCGCTGGCCCGGCCGAACGTCGAGCTCGTCACGGACCGGATCGAGCGGATCGTCCCGGACGGGGTGGTCACCGCCGGCGGCACGACCCGCACCGCGGACGTGATCATCTACGGCACTGGCTTCAAGGCGGTGGAGTTCCTCGCGCCGATGCTGGTGTCCGGCCTGGGTGGCCGGCGGCTGCAGCAGGCCTGGCAGGACGGGCCGCAGGCCTACCTCGGCATCACGGTTTCCGGGTTCCCGAACTTCTTCATGCTCTACGGGCCTAACACCAACCTCGGCGGCAACTCGATCATCTACATGCTCGAAGGGCAGATCGGCTACGTTCTCGGCGCGGTCCAGGCGCTCGAGGCCGAGCACCTGGCCTGGCTTGACGTGCGCCCCGACGTGCAGGACGCGTTCAACTCCTGGGTTCAATCAGCGAGCCGAACGTCCGTGTGGGAGAGCGGCTGTCACAACTGGTACACCACGGCCTCCGGGCGCAACACCAACAACTGGCCCGACCATACGTTCATGTACCGGTACCGGGTCCGGCGCTTCGACCTTGCCGCGTACCAGGTCATGCCGCAACGGCCGGCCATGGCCGGTACCAGCGCGGCATGACCGCCCGACGCGCTCCCCGGGGCCTGCGCGTGCCGCCTGCGGTCATGCGCCTTGGGGTGCGGCAGCTCGGCAGGCGCTGCCTCGACCCGGCTCTGCCCTGGCCGGTGCAGCGTACGCGGCTGGACCAGCTCACCAGGATCTCCCTGCTGCCACGCGGCACCACGGTCGCCGAACAGGCCATAGCCGGGGTGCGCGCCCACGTGGTGTCCTCCCGGGCAGCGGGTTCGCAGCTAACGGTGATCCACTTTCACGGCGGCGGCTATTGCCTCGGCTCGGCGCGCGAGGCGCGGTCGTGGGCGGCGCACCTGAGCGCCCAGACGGGCTGCCGGGTCGTGCTGCCCGAGTACCGCCTGGCCCCTGAGCATCCCTATCCGGCGGCGCTGGAGGACGCCCGCGCGGTGCTGAAAACGCTGTCCGGCGAGGCCGAGCCGGGCTCGGTGGTGGTGTCGGGCGACTCGGCCGGCGGGGGACTCGCCCTAGCGCTGGTCCTGCGGTTGCGCGACGAGGCCCAGGAGCTGCCGGCCGGCTGCATCCTGCTGTCGCCGTGGCTCGACCTCGGCCGCGACCGCCGGGCCGTCCCGGACCTGGTGCGCCGGGACGTCCTGCTCAACCCGGACTGGCTCGACGCCTGCGCCCGCGCGTATGCCGACCCGTCCGCCTGGGCCGAACCCTCGGTCTCCCCGTTGAGCGCCGCGCACGTCGGGCTGCCGCCGCTGCTGATCCAGGCCGGGACCGACGAACTACTCGCCCCAGACGCCGAGCTGCTGGCCGCCAGCGCTTCGGCCGGCGCAGTGGGCGTGACATACACCAGGTGGCCGCGCATGTGGCACGACTTCGCACTACAGCCCGGTCTGCTCGCCGCTGCCGACAGCGCGCTGGCGCAAGCATCCTGGTTCGTCCGCAAGGTGACCGCCAGCTCAGGATCTGGGCCATGACGGAGTCCGGCTCGCCGGGACCAGCGCCCTCGCCTGCTGCGCTGCATGATCTGCCGGCCACGAGCGACGAGAGGCGAGCAGCGGGGAAGGCCGCCCGGAAACGGGCTCGACGGGGCGCGCTGGGTTACTGGGCCGAGGAGGAGCGCGGGCACGACGCGCTGAAGACGATCCTGGCCCAGAACCAGATCCGGGTTCCCGACCTGGTTCCCATCCGGCATCAACGCATGGCGGCCTCTGCCTGGAATTACTACCGGGGTGCCGCAGCGGTCATGGCTGGCGACCTCGCGTCCCAGCCCAGCAGCGGGCTGCTGGTGCAGTTGTGCGGTGACGCCCACATACTGAACTTCGGCCTGTGGGCCACGCCGGAGCGGAACTTGTCGTTCGACCTGCGCGACTTCGACGAAACTCACCCCGGCCCGTTCGAGTGGGACATCAAGCGCTTTGCCGCCAGCGTCGTGGTAGCAGCGCGGGAGAACCGGATCAAGCCGGCCCGGGCCGCTGCCGCGGTAACCGCCGGCGTGGAGGCCTATTGCAGGCGCATGCGCCGGTACAGGATGATGCCCGAACTCGACATCTGGTACGACAGTATGCACGTCGACAGCCTGACCAGCTACTTCGAGCCGGCCGACCGCGGGCGGGTCTCGATCCACATTGAGAAGAAGCGGAAACGCCGCACCAGCCGCGGAGCGTTCGCCAAGCTCACGACGATGACGCACGGGCGGCCCCGGATAACCGAGGATCCGCCGATCCGCGTCACGATCGGGGACGACGAGCAAGCCGACCTGGTCGACCACCTCCTCGCCGGGTACCGGCTGACCCTGCAGGAGGACCGGCGGAGCCTATTCGACCGGTTCACCGAGGTCGATATGGTCCGCCAGGTGGTGGGGGTAGGCAGCGTGGGGATGCAGGTCTACCTGGTGCTCTTCGAGGGCCGCACTGGAGCCGACCCGTTGTTCCTGCAGGTCAAGCAGGCCGGGCCGTCGGTATATGAGGCTCACACCCAGCCCAGCCGCCACGACAACCACGGTGCCCGGGTGATCAACGGCAAACGGCTGATCCAGAGCGCCACCGACATCTTCGTGGGCTGGGGCTCGCTCCGCGGCAAGGACTATTACGTGCGGCAGTTCCGCGACATGAAGATCATCCCGACCACCGAGCTGATCGCCCCCCGCCTCGTCGAGTTCGCTACCGCATGCGGCGAGACACTCGCCCGCGCCCACGCCCGCACCGGCGACCCGGTGGCCATCGATAGCTACATCGGCAAGGGCCCCAACTTCACCGCCGCGATCGGCCGGTTCGCCCGCCAGTACGCCGATCAGAACGAGCGAGACCACGCCCAGCTCGTCAGCGCCATCGAGGCCGGCACCGTCGAGAGCCTGCCAGGCTGAAAGCGGCATGACAGTGCGCGTCCCTGCGCCATCACGGCCCGGGCTTATCGCTGTGCATGACCGCGCTCCTGCCGTGCCTTTCCCTTCGCGCGAGCTGCCGGCCTTACGACGCCGGACCGATAAGGTCCCATTTGTTGCCGGCGATGTCGAGGAACACGGCGACGTGGCCGTAAGGCTCGGTGCGCGGTGCCGTGAGGAACTGCACGCCCGCGGATGCCATTCGCGCGTACGCGACGTCGAAGTCCTCGACATGGAGGAAGAAACCTACCCGCCCGGCGGCTTGCTTCCCGACGGTGGCGGCCTGGTCTTCGCCGTCAGCCCGCGCGAGCAGCAGGCCGGTCACGGCACCGGGTGGCCGGACTACCACCCACCGCTTGGGACGCCCGTCGTTGGTCCGGGCAGGAGAGTCCTCCACGAGCTCGAAGCCCAGTACGTCCACGAAGAAGCTGATGGCCGGGTCGTATTCCCTGACCACGATGGTGATGAGGCCGAGATGCACGGCGCCAGCATAGGAGACCGGCCTGGCTTCCGTTCCGCGCGCGGCCCGGCCCCGCAGGACGGGCCGGTGCTGCGCCGGAGGACCTCGCGGCTCGGGATCGACGCGACCGGCCAAGCCGAGCTGACGACACCACGCCAGCGGTCTGAAGCGGGGCGGGGGAAGAGGACGTGACCTGGCTTGGGTAGGCGGCCAGTCGTCACGCTGGTCGCGCGGCTACTCTTCGGGCATGAGGTAGATCGGCCAGGGCGTGACGAAGGCGAAGGCGGGGTCCGGTGTCACCGTGTGGGCAAAGGGGTAATGCGATGGAGCCTGCGGGCGCCTGCGACCGGCACTGGACCCGGACGCTGGCGGCGGTCGCGGTGGCCGCCGTCTTCCCCCGCCGGCGGTTCCTGCCCGGCGCCGTCGCGCTGGCGATGGTGGTGGCCCGGTGAGCTCTCGCTTCGATGCGGTGGTGGCCGGCGCCGGGCCTGCCGGCAGCATCGCCGCGCTGGTGCTGGCCCGGTCCGGTGCCCGGGTGGCGCTCGCCGATAAGGCGGCCTTCCCGCGCGATAAGGCATGCGGGGACCTGGTGGGGCCCCGCGGGGTGCAGGTCCTGGCGGATCTGGGGCTGCGTGTCCCTGACGCCGGGCAGGGCTCTGACCTGCTCGCGGTCGGCCCTTCCGGCCGGCGGAGCCGGCTGCCTGCCTTCACCGGGCGCACCTATCCCGGTCACGGGATCATCGTGCCGCGGCTCGCGCTGGACCACGCGCTGCGCGAGGCCGCCCTGGAGGCTGGCGCGGTCCCGGTCAGAGCCCGGGTTACCGCGGTCGAGGCGGGCGGGGACGGCCGGGTCGATGCTGTCATCTCCAGCGACGGGCAGCGGCTGGCGGGGGAGGTCATCATCGCCGCGGACGGGGCGCTGAGCCCGGTCGCCCGGCTGGCCGGGATGCTCGACCCGCAGACGGCGCTGTGGGGTTTCGCGATCCGCGCGTATGTGCCGGCGCAGGTTCCGCTGCCGCTGCTGGTCCTGCTCGATGCCAGCCCGTGGCGTATCTACCCCGGGTACGGCTGGCTGTTTCCCGGTGAGGATGGCCAGGCGAACGTGGGCATCGGCGTCGGCCTGGGCAGCAGCCGCGGGCAGGCATCGCTGCGAGGCGATCTGGCCCGGCTGGTCGCGCTGCTCGGCCAGCGCGGCGATCTGAGCGGGGACGCGCGGCCGGGGCCGGTCATCGGCGGCTGGCTGCGCATGGGCGGCACCGGCGGCCCGCCTGCCGCCGGAAACGTGCTGCTGGCAGGAGACGCCGCGGGATTGATAAACCCCCTGCAGGGCGAGGGCATCGGTCCGGCCATGGTCAGCGCCAGGCTGGCTGCCGAGGCGGTGCTCGCCGGCCCGGCCCGGGCGGGCCCCGCATATACCGGGGCGATCGAAGCGGCGTTCGGGCGGTACATGGCCGGCGCGTCGGCATTGCAGAGCGCGCTGCTGTGCAGGCCGAGGACCGCGTCGGCGGCCATCCGCCTGCTCACCGCCCCGGTCGTGCGGCGCGCTGTCGCGGGCACCTGGTCGATCTACTGGAACGGCCTGGCGGACGGCGCCCGCCCCCGCCCCTCCGCCTGGACCGCGCACGCCGTGCAAGCGCTGGCCGGCCGCCTCGCCGGCCACAACCTGGCCGGTCAGCCCATCACGCCTCAGGCGGCACCGGCAACGCACGCCGCACGCCGCGCCCGCCATAGCTGATGCGGCGTGCCGCCGCGGCCGCCGACACTTCAGCATGCAGCGATAAACCCACAGGTTGCTGCCTCAGGAGAAGCGGAACACTGGTCCCCGCGCCGGAAAGGGGAGGACGGCTCCGGCCGGGATCAGGAACGCGTGATCCCGCTTTATCCGGACCCGGTCGATCCAGGCGTCCGTGATGACGAGAATGGGGCCGTCGTTCGGGAAGTCTGGCGCGTCCTGTAGCAGGTCAATGCCGGGTTGCAGGACGGTGCCGCCGCGCCCGCGGACCCGCACCCGGCCGGCGATGTCGAATGGATGCATCCAGCCGTTGTCGTGTGCCCCGGCGTCGCAGAAGACCACCCGCACGGCCAGCACGTCCCGGGTGACCGCGTAGGAGGCGATGGCGCCGAGGGCTTTCCCGAGGAGTCGCCGGTCCATCGAGCCGCTGGTGTCGAGGACGACGCCGAAGGTCCGGTTCTGCATGAGTTCTTCCGGCAGGTGCCAGCCGGGGCGGGGGATGTCGGGCGTCGCGGACTGACGGCGGCTCGCCCGGGCGTAGGAGCGGCGGCGTTCTACCGGCGCGAAGTGATCGTCGAACCAGCGCGCCAGTTCGACGTCCCAGGGCACCGGGGGCTCCGTCAGGGCGCGGATCTCCTCCACGAGCCCGGCGGGGAGCAGGCCGCGTCCCTGCCCGCGGTGGTAGTCGATGCCGTCGGCCAGGCAGCGCCGGTAGAACTCATCGAGGTCCACTCCCCACGCCGGGTCATCGGGCCCAGCCAGCCGCCGGGGCAGGATGTCGCAGGCCCCGGGGCCGCGCAAGGTCGCGAGCTCCCAGGTGCGGCGTCGGCCCGCGGCGATCTCGTCGTAGACCTCCTCGGCGGACTTGCCGCGCAGCGACCGATCGTACAGCGCGCTGTCCGGCAGATCGCCCACCTCCATCTCGGCCAGCCAGCCGTTGATCACGTAGTCGCAGGCCACGTTCCACAGCCAGGGATCCCGGCCGCCGCCGCGGGTGTCGTGCCGCAGCCCGGCGTGCAGCAGTTCGTGGGCGACGGCGAACCGGTGCTCACCCTCCTCTAGACCGCACAGCGGGTTGACGTACAGCTCGGCGGCGGCCGGGCTGATCGCCGCGACCCTGATGCCGTGCAGGCGGCAGACCTCGGCGTCCTCGACCAGCTTGAACGCGGCGGCGAGCGCGCCCAGCAGCGGGTAGGAGGAGATGAACCAGTTGAGCGCCTGCCGCCACTGCGTCTTGCGCCCGCCCTCACCCGCCAGGCTCTCGGCCACGCCGCCCGCGATGTCCACGGCGGCGCCGACCGCGCTGGCCAGCCCGCCCGCGAACAGGTCGGGCCAGTTCGCCGGCCCACGCCAGCTCCGGGACGAGGGAATGCCCTCCCAGCACAGGTCACCGCCGGGCCCGGCGGTCCCCGCCCCGCCCAGGTAGGGCGGATTCCCCAGGGAACGGAGCCGCTCCGCGAAAGCATCCTCGCCCGCCGCGCTCCCGGCCAGGTGATCGTAGCTGGTGGGCCCGCCGAGTCCCTCAGGCGGCCGACCGACCTTCAGGTGGGCCAGGAACCGGTTGACCGTCACGCAGGCGGCGAGGTTCCACGCCGCGTCGAAGCGTGCCCCGGGGCCCCCGCCGGAGGGCAGGCCGGTGGCCGCGCGCCAGCCCGCCAGGTGCTGCTGCGCCAGGTGGTCGAATCCCAGGTGGAGCAGGCAGTGCGCCACGACCCACGCCCACTCCTCCGGCTCGCCGCGCCGCCGCGGGTTCAGGTAGACGTACCCGAGGCTGGTCACCATGGCCCATCCGTCGGGCGGGCACTGGTCATCATCCTGGCCGGCGCTCCAGACGGCCCGGTACGCCAGCGGCGCGAACAGCGGATGCCGCCGGATGAGGTCCAGGCCGTGTTTCCTGTTCTCGGCGGCCGGGTCCGTCCGTGCCCTTGGCCGCCGGGGCTGGCGCCCCTTTGCCGGCATGGCTAGACCTTGGCCCCGTCACGCGCGGCGGCGAGCCGCGGCAGGTCGCGTACCACCTCGACCATGAACCAGGAGGGCAGCCGGGCGTCGCTGCCGTCCTCGGTCACCCCGTCCTGCGCGCCGGCGACGACCATCTGGGCCGCCTCGACGCTGATCTCGGCCAGCTCGGTGAGCAGGGCCTTCGCGCGATGGGCGAGTTGTACCGCGCCGCCGCCGAGCTCAGCCCGCGACGCCGGAAGCTCCTTGGCCAGCCGGGCCCGCAGGCCCTGCGCCAGGAAGTAGCAGACATCGCGTTCGGCGGGGTCGGCCGGCCAGTGCATCGTTCCCTTCAGCAGCGCGTCGAGCGACCAGGCGTGCCGGAGCTGGCGGACGTAACCGCGGAACTGCCCCGCGTGCGACGGCGACACCGTGCCCAGCGCGAGGATCCGCAGCAGCTCGTCCGGCATATCCAGCCCGTCCGCCGCCCCGGCGCCGTAAGAGTGCAGCAGGTCGGAGAGGATGTGCCAAGCACGGGGGGTGGAGAACGGCTCCTCGTGCCGGGGCGGCGCGGTCGCCAGGTGGTCCGGCCGCTGGCTGATGTAGTCGATGACCCACGGGTGAATGCCGCTGCGCCGCGCCCAGGCCAGCCAGTCGCGGGCGCTGCTCACCAGGTGGACGTGCACCATCCGGTTGATCAGCGCCGAGGACATCGGCCGCACGATGGCCGAGTCCTGGCTCCGGTTTCCCGCCCCGATCACCACGGACTCCGGGTGCAGCGTGTAGTTGCCGAGCCGCCGGTCCAGGATCAGGCTGTAGAACGCCTTCTGCACCTCATGGCTTGACCCGTTCAGCTCGTCAAGGAAAAGCACGTAAGGCTCGTCCCGCGCGATGGCCTCCGGCGGGCAGAACCGGCTGCGTGCCCGGTCTCCCTCCCCGATGATCCGCGGCACGCCGATAAGATCCTCGGCCGCGAGCTGAGTGCCCAGCAAAGTGTGGCACTCCAGACCGACCTGCGCGGCGAACTCCTCGACCAGGCTGGACTTGCCGATGCCTGGCTGCCCCCAGATGAAAACCGGCCGTACCACCGCGACATGCAGGAGCAGTTCGGGCAACTGCGCGGGGATAACGGTAACAGAAGCGTGCATATAGGGCCAGGGTACGTTCCGCCCCGCCAGGCCGTCACGTGAATATTCGGACGGCGCTCCAGGCTAAGGCGCGCTGATCGCGCTGCTGGAATCGCCAGGGCGGATACGTAAGCAGCCGCATCCTCCTGAGATAATCAATATTGATTGTAAACTCTCACCGCATAGAATCACACCGGCTGGCGGCGCAAACAGTAGCGACGCTTTAGGCTCCGGACGCGACCTGCTTGCCAGGCCCCGTACATCCGTTGCCATTTCACCGGAGCCAGTCGTACGACTGCTGCGCCGGGACACCGAGCAAGCCCGAAACTGCGCTGGCCCTGTCTGCGCTGGCCCTGTCTGCTCTGGCCCTGTCTGCTCTGGCCGTTCCGGCGCGCAGGCGGCTGTGAGGGCTTGGCTCGCGGCATGGGCCTCACCCGCCATGGGTGGTCCAGGTTGAGGCATCTGAACCATATCGTTCTCATTGCCTGCGGTCGCAAATGGGAATGCAGGGATGCTGTTTCGCGGAGCGCTGCATCGGACCCGATCGCCCGAAGGTGCTGGCCGGTATCGCGCTTTTTTGCGGCCAGCTGGCTCGATGAAATGAGGACACGGCATGCCCACTGACCCCATGAATCCGGCAACGGCCATCACCTGGGGGCCCTTCATCCAGGCCGCCTACGATCAGTACACCAGCGATCCCAGTCAGGTCAATCCGGCCGCGATCACCAACATGCCCGCTGGCTACACGCTGGTGCGCACGATTCAGATGACCGACTTCTTCGGTCCCGTGCAGTCGCGTGTCTTCTACGGTTTCGTCGCTGTCGGCGGTGACCCCAAGACCGCGGTGGTCGCGTTGCGCGGCACCGCCACGAACACCGAATGGTGGGATGACCTGCATTGGGACCTGGTGCCGTTCACCCAGGTTCCCAACGGCGGACAGGTCGCCCAGGGCTTCCTGGATATCTACAACACCTACGGCACCATGACCCCGGGGCAGCAGCAGGGCACGCAGGCATCGGCCACCTTCGCCGCCGACGTCGCGCAAGCGGTCGGCAGCGGTCTTCAAGCCGGTCTTGATCCCGCGCTGCCCACGGTGGTGTGCGGCCACAGCCTGGGTGGCGCGCTGGCGACGCTCCTGGTCGCGGACCTGACCGCGACGACGCCGCTGAAGCCGCAGGCATGGACATTCGCCTCGCCACGGGTGGGAGACGCGACCTTCGCCGCACGCTACGGCGGTCTGAGCACCGTGTCATGGCGGATCTACAACCAAGTCGACGTCGTCCCGTACTTCCCGGTCGATGTCACCGATAACTACCAGCCCGTCACCGCCGGATACGCGATCAACTCCCTGGGGAAGGCGAAGTGGAGCCTAAGCTGCGCCCACGCGCTGAACACCTACCTGCACGTGCTGTCGGTCGGCACGGTGCCGCTGAATCCGGCCTGCAGTTAGCCGTCTGGCCACCAGTCACGGCACTCTTCCGCCGCATTGGGGTTCGATCGGCGCAGCGATCCGAAGCGATCCGTCTATGCCGTGGGATCAGGTTCGCGGGCGGAGCCGGAAGGCGAGGAAACCGGTTGGCTCGCGGCACAGGCGTTCGTAGCCGCGGGGATCGATTGCGGCGGCTTCCGGCCGGGGGCGTGGTTCGGCCAGTCGCTCGATCCAGAACCCAGCGGCGGCGATCTCCTCGCAGGTGACCTGGAGGGGAGCCTGCCAGTACCGCACGTTCCAGCCGTTGCTCCAGGTCTCGGTGATGACCCGGACGTCGAAGTAGTTCCCGCCGTGACGCAGCCAGTCCCCGGTGGGATGCTGGCGGGACAGCACCAGCGCCCCGCCGGGCCGCAGGACCCGGCGCAACTCCCGCAGCGCCGCTACGCGGTCATCGACGTATTCGATGGCCAGGGCGCACAGCGCCAGGTCGACAGATGCGTCGGGCAGCCAGGAGATCGGATCGCCGAGGTCGTGCACACGGAAGTCGCCCTGGCCGGCCCGTTCCCGGCAGATTTCGATCATGCGAGGGCTTTGATCGAAGCCGATCACGCTCGCGCCGCGGCGCAGGAGTTCGGTCGCGTACAGCCCGGGGCCGCAGGCCGCGTCGAGAACTCGCTTACCGGTGACGTCACCCAGCAGGTCAAGACATGCAGGCCGGTCATAGTAGGCATTGAACAGGCTGTGCTCGGCATGGTCGAGAAACTCATCAGCAAACGCGTCATATTGCGGCTGGCGCCCAACCTGGTCATCCATACCACCCATTCTGGCGCTTTCTGCCCGGAGAATCCCGTAACGACGCAGATCAAAGTACCGCAACACCTTCATCTGACCGGCCGGGCGGACCCGTCAGGCCTTCCTTCCCGTGATATCAGGCTGTCAGCCGTCGTGCGTGAAGCTTTTCATAGAACGGCAGGTGATAACCGAGGTAGCCGCTGAGCACGGGGTCCCCTTCGAGGTCAGCCAGGATGCCGGTCGGCTAGGACCTCGGGGTAATGTCTCCCGGTGGTTTCCTTGGCGAATACGTGGCCGCCCCTGGCCAGTGAGATAAGAGAACGGCTCGTGCACCATTGCGAAATCGCCGCGTTCCGCCATCCTCCGGAAGAAGGCCGTCGATCGGCTGCGCGGCGCACTCCACAGCGGCAGCACATCATGATGCTAGAGCCAGCGGGTAAGACGCCGCCCCCGGCGGGTCTGCCCCTGGTCATGGCGGAGCGCCGGTGTAGCCGGCGGAAACGCGAGGTCCAGCCTCGGTCACCGTGGGCTGGCCGTGGTGAGATGACGGCTGACTTATCGCTTCTGTCGCCATATCCGCGCGATCATCTGCCACCGCTGTGCGCCGGCCTCACCATAGGTCGCCACCCGTTAGCACGTAGAGGAACGGTACGAGCGGGATAAGGCTGAACAAAGCCCATGCCACCTTCGCCAGGCCGCCCATGTTACGGCGGGTTGCCAAGTCGACCCAGATAAGGATCACGGCGACGGGATGGAGGAAGCAGACCAGGAGCTCGAGAACCTTCTTCATCATTTGAATCTACCGGGTGCGGTGGGCATCAGGCCCCGCCGGGCCGCCGCGGACTTCCTCGGGCAGGTCGCGGATGGCCTGCAGGACGGCGTCCGGGTGGTCGGTGGTGATGGTGCTGTGCCCGGCGTCCAGGGCCTTGCCGGACATGAGGGCTGTGCACCATGCCGAGCTTTCCCGTTAGCCTCGTTCAATGCCCAGCATTCACCCGAGTTCGAGCCGGTTCCGGCCGGCGCGCCCAGCACACCCGAACCCTCCGCTCGGCGTCCCATGCTGATCGGCGTAGGGCTAGATGCCCGGCTCGGTCTGCCGTTCGACCAGCTGCGAGCGGCCGCGCGGGAGGCCGGGCAATTCGGTTTCGAGAGCTTGTGGACCCCGGCCGGTGGCGTGCCGGACTCGTTCCACGTCTGCGCGGCGTGGTCGCAGGACACCTCGCTGCGCACCGGGATCGCCGTCGTCCCGGCGGCGCGGATGTGGACCCCGCTGGGCCTCGCGGCGCAGGCGGCCACGCTGGCTCAGCTCTCCTCCGGCCGATTCGTCCTCGGCCTGGGCGCCGGTGGCTACGGGCCCGGGTTCTGGGCCTCGGTCGGCCTGCCGAACCGCCCGATCGCGGTGATGCGCGAATACGTCACCCAGGTCCGCGCGCTGCTGGCCGCCGACACGGTCACGGCCGCCGACACGGTGACGGGCGGCGTCGGCGGAGGGACGCCCGGCTGGCCCCGCTCGGCGGCGCTGGGGGTGGCGGACCTGCCGCCGGCTCCGGTGTACCTGGCCGCGCTCGGCCCGCAGATGCTCCGGCTGGCCGGCGAAGCCGCCGACGGCGCGCTGCTCAACTGGGCGACGCCCGAGCACATCGCCGTCAGCCGGGCCCGGATCGACGAGGGCGCCGCGCGGGCAGGCCGCGACCCTGGTGCGGTGCCGGTCACGATGTACATCCGGGTCTGCGTCGACGACGACGTGGCCGCGGCGCGGCGGGCCCTCGGTCAACAGGTGCTCGGCTACGCCCTGGGCCAGCCCGGCATCCCCCAGGACGCCGGCTACCGGGGGCTGTTCGCTCAGATGGGATTCGAGGAGGTGCTGCGCGACCTGGAAGCCCGCAGGGACCAGGGCGCGACAATGTCCCAGCTGGTAGACGCCGTCCCAGAGCAGATGCTGCAGGCGGTGGGCTACTACGGCCCAGCCGCGGCGGCCCCGGCCGCCTTCGCCCGGCTCAGCGCCGGACTGGACGAGGCCATCGTCCGGGTCATCACGGCCCGTCCCGGCCTGGAACCCGTCATCGCGGCCATGGCCGCCCTGACGCCACCACTCATCCGCACCGCCTGATCTTCCTCCGTCTCGGCGGGCCGATGATCTCGCAAGACAGTTAAAATAGTTATATAATCCATCTTAATCCGCCTGCCGGAAGCGCCGAGAGGCCGGGCCCGAGCGGAGAGCCAGGCCAGCAGCGGAGCCGGAGGAGGAACCCGTGCGCCGGACCATCTTCACCGACTCCCATGAGCAGTTCCGGCAGACGGTGCGGGCGTTCCTGGCGAAGGAGTGCGTCCCGCACACCGCGGAGTGGCTGGAGGCCGGCGTTGTCAGCCGGGAGGCCTGGCGCAAGGCCGGCGAGCTCGGGCTGCTCGGCTGGATAGTCCCTGAGGAGTACGGCGGCCTGGGTATCAGGGACTTCCGCTACAGCGTGGTCATCGCCGAGGAGATCGCCGCGACCGGCACCCAGGGGATCGCCCTGGCGCTGCACAACGACGTGGTGGCGCCCTACCTGACCGACCTGACGACGCCAGAGCAGAAGAAGAGGTGGCTGCCGGGCTTCGTGACCGGCGAGCGGCTGGTCGCCATCGCGATGTCCGAACCCGGGGCGGGCTCGGACCTCAAGCAGGTCAAGGCCACCGCCCGCCGCGACGGCGATCATTACATACTCAACGGGACGAAGACCTTTATCAGCAACGGCATCCTCGCCGACCTCGTCATCGTGGTGGCGCGGACCGAGCCGGAGGCCGGTCACCGGGGGATGAGCCTGCTGGTGGTCGAGGAGGGCTTCGAGGGCTTCGAACGGGGCCGCAAGCTCGACAAGATCGGCAACCGCGCCCAGGACACCGCCGAACTGTTCTTCCGCGACGTCCCGGTCCCGGCCGCGAACCTGCTCGGCGAGGAGGGCCGCGGCTTCTACCACCTGATGCGTAACCTGCCCCAAGAGCGCCTGGGCATCGCCGTGTACGCGATCGCCCACGCGGACCGCGCGTTCGCGGTGACCACCCAGTACGCCCAGGACCGGCACGCCTTCGGCCGGCCCATCGGCGGGTTCCAGGTGAACCGGTTCGCGCTGGCGGAGATGAAGACCAGGCTGGATGTCGCGCACGCCTACCTCGACCGGTGCGTGCAGGCGGCCGTGGACGGCGAGCTCACCGCGGATGAGGCCGCGGGAGCCAAGTGGTGGGCCACCGAACTGCAGTGGGACATCGTGGACCGCTGCCTGCAACTGCACGGCGGCTACGGCTACATCAACGAGTACGAGATCGCCCGGCTCTGGCGGGATGCCCGGGTGCAGCGGCTCTACGGCGGCACGACCGAGATCATGAAGGAGATCGTGGGCCGCGGCCTGGGCTTTTAACAGTGCCCTTTAACAGGGGAGGAGCAGCGATGCCATCAGTCATCGGCCACTGCCCGGCGTGGTGCGCACGTGAGCACGCCGCGGCTTTCTACCACGCCAGCGAGACGACCTCGGTCACGATCGCCCGGCCGGGCGGCCTGACCGCACCGGACCGTCTCGACGTGCAGACCGCGCAGTACCTGCCGGACGACCCGGCCGAGCCGGCCTGGTCGCCCACGGTCGAGATCGCGGTGCACGCCGGCGGCCGCTACCGGCTGATCGGGCTGACGCCGCAAGAGGCCCGCGACCTCGCCGCGCTGCTCGCCAGGGCAGCGGACGTCGTCAACGCATGCTCTGCAGGCGATCGCGGGTCCGGCTGAGCCAGGCGTCGTAGTCGGTGGCCTTGCGCAGGAACGACTCGCCGACCTTTGGGTGGGGCAGGATCAGGAACCGTTCGGCGGCCATGGCCTCGATCACGGTGCCCGCGACGTCTTCCGGCATCAGCACCTCGCCGAGCGCGCCGCCGTCCGGCGGAGCGGTGGACTCATCGCCCGGCGGCCGGCCGAACATGCCGGTGTACACGGCGTTCGGGCACAGGCACGACACCCGGATCCCGCGGTGCCCGTAGTTCAGCGCGAGCCACTCGGCGAAGCCCAGCGCGCCGTGCTTGGTCATCGTGTAGCCAGGCCCGGACGGCCCGGTGATCAGCGCCGCCGACGAGATCGTCTGCAGCAGGTAGCCCTCGCCGCGCGCCAGCATGGACGGCACCACCGCCTGGGCCGCCCACACGTGCGCCATCAGGTTCACCTCGACGATGCGCCGCCAGGCAGTCACCGGCTGGCCCAGGTCACCCGGTGCCGGGTCGGTGAAGCCGGCGTTCGAGCAGAAAACATCGATAGGACCGAACGACTCTTCCGCCGCGCTCACCAGCCGGCCGATCGCGTCCGGATCGGAGACGTCACAGCCGACGCCGATGCCTTGTTCCCCGATCCGTTCGGCCGTCTTACGCGCCCATTCGGCGTCGATGTCCGCGACGGTCACCCCGCGGGCGCCCTCGGCCGCGAACCGCTCGGCCAGCGCCCGCCCGATGCCGTTCCCGCCCCCGGTCACCACGACGGACTTGCCCGCGATGTTCATGTGCTGGCCCGCGGCTCTGCTGGCCGCGACTCTGCTGGCCGCGGCTCTGCTGGCCGCGGATGGCCGCCGCCGAGGTTGTCGCCACCCGGATAGCCCCCGCCGCCGAACTTCTCGTCCAGCGCCGCGTAGTCCTTGGCGAAGCCACCGGTGCGCGGCAGCGCGTCGAGGAACTCGACCGTCTTCGGCTTCTTGTACGAGGCGATGTGGTGCCGGCAGTGCTCGATGAGGTCCGCGGCGCTCGCCTCGGCCGTCCCGTTGAGCACCACGACCGCCTTGACGTCTTGTGCGAACCGCTCGCTGGGCACGCCGATGACGGCGGCTTCCTTCACCGCCGGATGGGCTTCCAGGCAGTTCTCCACCTCGGCGGGGAAGATGTTCTCCGCCCCGGACTTGATCATCCGGGTCATCGTGCCGAGGAAGGTGATCGTGCCGTCGGGTTCGCGCCGGCCCAGGTCGGTGGTGTGCCACCAGCCGCCGCGGAAGCGCTCGGCGTTGATCTCCGGGCGGTTCCAGTAGCCCAGGTGCACCGTGCCGCCGCGGACGCAGATCTCGCCGGCCTCGCCGGTGGCGCACTCCCGGCCGCCGGCGTCGAGGATCCGGACCGAGGTGACCGGCGCCGGACGGCCGGCGTTGCCGGCGCCGCGGCCGCCGTACCCGCCGAACAGGCAGAAGCCGGTGACCTCAGTCTGCCCGTAGCCGTAGCCCATGCCGCCGCCTTCGCGGCCGTGGCGGCTATCGTCCGCCGCCACCAGGCCCTGCCACAGCGGGGCGGCGATGGTGGCCTTCAGGTGCGGCAGTTCGGTGCCCCGCTCCCGCATCAGCCCGACCAGCTGGGTGACGGTGGCAGGCATGAGGTACGCGCGGGTGCACTTTTGTTCGGCCAGGATGTCCAGCACGTCGCCCGCGACGACCCGCCGGGTCACGACGTTGGTGCCGCCCTGGATCAGCACCGGGATGCCGTAGAACTGGAAGTTGCCGATGTGGAACATCGGCCCGGAGTTCAGGAACACCGTCGTGTCGTCGATGTCGCCCAGCCAGGCGACCGACATGCCCATGGCGATCAGGTTGGCGTGCGACAGCATCGAGCCGCCGGGCCGCCCGCTGATCGCCGCGGTGTAGATGACCAGCAGGGCGGAGTCCGGGTCGACGTCCACGCCGGGGTCCGCGGGGTCGCCGCTGGCCAGGAACGCCTCGTAGCCCTGGTCGGCGCTGGTGTCGTGGCGCAGCCACAGCGCGGACTCCCCGGCCGGGCTGGATGCCCGCGCCGCGCGCACGGTGCTGCCGATCTCCTCCTCCTGCCAGATCACCACCTTCGGGCTGAAGTCCTCGATCGCGAACGCCATCTCCGGCGGAGCCCAGCGCCAGTAGCCGGGGCACACCATCGCCCCGATCTTGGCCGCCGCGCCGAGCAGCTCGTAGACGCGGAAGGAGTTCTGGCCGAGCCACAAGATGCGCATCCCCGGCCCCACCCCGGTCCCGCGCAGCGCGTTGGCCAGCCGGTTGACCCTCTCGTCCAGTTCGGGCCAGGTCAGGCGGTGTTCCCCGTCGACCAGCGCAAGCCGGCCCGGGTAGCTGCGGCGGTGCTCGGCGATGAGGTCCCCCACGGTGACCATAGGCTCACGCTCCTTCGGAAATGATGACCCGCTGCCCCGTCCGCCCGCAGCCGCACGGGCCGTCGGTCAGCGTGCCGCGCAGGCCCAGCGCGGCCTCGCTGGCCTGGTGCGCCCGCGGGCCCGCGGTGCTGATGAACAGCTCCCCGCCGCGCTCGGCCACGGCCCACTCCGCGCCGTTGACATGCGCACCGGAGCGGTACGGGCACTCCACCGCGAGGGCAGGCCCCACCCGGCTGACGATGAACGGCTGGGCGCCCGCCCTGGCCAGCAGGCCGGCGGCGTCTGGCCGTGCCACGATGACCGGCACCCGCGCCACCACCTCGGCCAGCTCGTCGCCTAGGCCCTCGGCCACGGTCCGGTCGAGGCCGAAGATCATCGTGACGGGCAGGCGGCGCGCGTACATGCCGGTGCGGAACGCCTCGAAGGCGTAGATCTCCCCGATCGAATACGGCGCGCCGAGCTCGCGGGCCGCGGTCTCGAACGGGTCGAACCAGGGCGACTCCGGCATGCCGCTGACGACGATCAGGCCCCCACCCACCTTCTCCGCGCACGGCGGGCTCCCGCCCCCCGGCCCATCCCCCTTCACTGGGCCGACGCCGTGGTCGGCCAGCATGGCGCGCGCCCAGGCCACGTCCCGCCGCCAGTCGTCCCAGCCGACCTCGAAGAAGACCGGCTGCCCGGCGGCGTCGTACCGGCCGATGCCCCACGGCCCGGGCCGGGGGAGCGCCGCGGCCGCCGCCGCGGAAGATGCTGCCGTCATGACCTGTCTCCCGCCCGCATGCTGTGCTCCACCTCGCTCATGCCTTCACCACCCGGGGTAGTTTCCCGCCGCGGCCGCGGGCGAGCAGCTCCGGCTCGGGCAGCAGCTCGAGCACCGGCGGGACGCCCACCGCGGCCGTGATCACCTCGGACACCCGGTCCCGCAGTTCCGGGACGGACGTCGTGGTGTCCGGGTCATAGCCGACCCGGACCTTCAGCTCGTCGATCTCCCGGGCCGGCCGGACCAGCTGGAACAGCGCGGTCGCGGTCTCCGGAACACCCTCGAGCGCCCGCCAGATGTCCATGGGCACGAACGAGCGGCCGGCCACGATCGTCTCGTCGCCCTTGCGGCCGACCGGCCAGAACCGGGCGTGGGTCCGGCCGCACGCGCAGGGCTGCCTGGTCATCCGGATGATGTCGTCGGAGCGGAAGCGCACCATCGGGGTGACCGGGTTGTCCAGCGAGGTGGCGACCAGCTCGCCGAGTTCCCCGTCGGCGACCGGGGCGCTGGTGCCCGGGGTGCGGCCGGCCGGGTCGACGGCCTCGAGCAGCACGCAGTCCTCCCAGGCGTGGCAGCCGTCGTGCTGGCGGCATTCCCACGCGCCGGTGACGTCTCCGGTGGAGGTCCACAGGTAGACCTCCACGCCCCAGCTTTCCAGCTGGGCCCGGGCCCGCGCGCCGAGCGGCTCGCCCGCGAAGGCGGCGCCCTTGAACGAGGAGAACACCTCCCGCATGTCGGTGGTCCGGCTCAGGTGGTCAAGCTCGGCCAGCGCCAGCCCGGTGAGCTGCGCGTAGACCGGCCGGTAGCGGCGGATCGCGTCCAGCGCCGTGGCCCAGCCGCCGATGCCCGTGTTCACCAGCACCGGGATGGCGCCGACCATCTGGTCCGCGTGGTAGAGCGGTCCGCGCATCTTGAAGCCGCTGCCCAGCACGTAGTCTCCCGGCCGCACGCCGATCTCCCACAGGTCCCGCGCGGTCGCCGCCCAGAACGGATGCCACCGGTCCCAGGCGTGCGCGTACAAGGTGGCGTCCCCGGTGGTCCCCGACGTGGAGAAGACCGTGGCCGCGTCCGCGTAGTCCGTGCACAGCAGGCCGCCGAACGGGTCCTGCGCCGCCTCACGGAACTGGCGGATGTCGTCCTTGGTGATGAAGGGCACCCGTTCGGTGAAATCGGCGAGTGAGTTGATGTCGCTGGGCTTGACCCTCGCCTCTTCCCACTTCTTGCGCACCAGGGCGGACCGCTCGTAGACGTAGGGCACCAGTTCGAGGATGCGCTCCTCCTGCAGGGCCGCGATACGAGCCCGCGGCATGGTCTCCACGTCCGGTTCGAAGAACCGTTCATCAGGCATGCTCTATTTCCCTCACTCGCCTCCGGGGCGCTTTGAGGCGCCGCCTTCCCTCGTCGCTCCTTCGTCGCTCCTCAGTCCAGGCGGCGCCGCGCCCCTTTGGCTCGCTCGGGAGGGGCAGCCTTCTCGTAGTCTAACGCGAATCGGGGTGATATAACTAACTTGTTTAGATGATTTAGCTGTGTGGAACAGTGATCGCGGAGGGTGACGCGATGGACAGCGACGACGCGGAGGTGCTTGAGCGGTTCCCGGCCGTCCGGCTTGATCACCTGAATAAGCGGTACTACCAGGGACTGCTGCGCCATGAGCTGCTGGCCGGCCGCTGCCGGGCGTGCGGCACCTGGCACACCCCGCTGCGGCCGATCTGCCCGTCCTGCTGGTCGGCCGAGGTGAGCCCGGTGCCGGTCAGCGGCCGCGGCACCGTGCACCTGCTGACCTTCCTGCACCAGGGTCCGCCGGCGCCGGGCGTGGACTACCCGGGCGGCTTCCCGCTCGCCGCGATCGAGCTGGCCGAACAGAGCGGGCTGCGGGTGGAGGCCACGGTGGTGGACTGCCCGCGGGACCGGCTCCGGATCGGGCTCGAGGTGGAGCTCACCTGGATCGACCGCGACGGAGCCCCCTGGCCCGCCTTCCGTCCCGCGGGGCCGCGGGTATGACCGGGCGCAACCCGGCCAAGGACAAGGTGGCGATCGCGGGTGTCGGCCTGTCCCCGTACGCCCGGGACCGGGGGGCCACGACCGAGCTCGCCATGGCGCTCGAGGCCGCGGTCGCGGCGATCCGGGACGCCGGGCTGGCCGCCGCCGATATCGACGGCGTGGTCGGCGGGGGGCTGCTCACCGGCGGCATCGACCCGGCTACCGTGGTCTCCGCACTCGGGCTGCCCGCGGTCACCTGGTGGGCGCGCACCGCGCCGCCGATCATGAACCACCTGGTGGCCGCCGTCAACGCGGTCTGGACCGGAGCCTGTGAGGTGGCGCTGGTCTACCACTCGGTCTACCGGGTCGGCGGCTTCTCGCGCAGCGCGAACGCGGACCCGTTCCGGCGCCGCGCCACCTTCGGGCTGCCCGACGGCCGGGCCGCCGCCGGCGACGGGCACACCGACGCCGAGCCGTGGAGCATGCACGGCTCGGCGGGCTACGCCGCCTGGGCGGGCCGTTACCTGGCGGAGTTCGGCGCCTCACGGGAAGATTTCGGCCGCATCGCGATCAACGACCGGAGCAACGCGGCGGCCAACCCGAACGCGGTGCTGCGGGAGCCGCTGACCATGGCCGGCTACCTGGCCGGCCGGATGGTCCGTGAGCCGTTGTGCCTGTACGACATGGACGTCCCGGTCGACGGCGCGGACGCGTTCATCGTGACCACCGCCGAGCGGGCCCGCGACATGCCCGCCGCCCCGGTCCTCGTCCACGCGGCGACCATGGGCATGACCGCGCCGCCGCAGGAGCACCTGGCCGCCGGGCTCGAGGCCACCGGGCAGCCGCTGGCCGCCCGCGACCTGCGGGCCAAGAGCGACCTGTGGCTCGACGACATCGACCTGTTCTTCCCCTACGACGGTTTCACCGTCGTGGCGTTGCGCTGCTTCGAGAGCTACGGGTTCTGCGGTCCCGGCGAGGCCGGGGCGTTCCTGGCCGACAACTGGGACGAGGACCAGAACCGGATCACGATCAAGGGCCGGGTGCCGGTGAACACGCACGGCGGCAGCCTGTCCGAGGGCGGCTCCCAGGGCGCGGGCCACCTGCGCGAGGCCGTCACCCAGCTGCGCGGGCAGGCGGGCCGCCGCCAGGTCCCTGGCGCGCAGGTCGCCCTGCTCACCCCGGGCGGCTTTTTCTTCAACGCGCAAGGGCTGGTCCTGCGGGCCGGCTGAGGCCCAGCCAGCTGAGCTAAAGGAGGCGTGATGGGCTTGCTCGATGGCAAGGTGGCGATCGTGACCGGGGGCGGCCGCGGGCTCGGCCGGGCGCACTGCCTGGCGCTGGCCGCCCACGGCGCGGCGGTCGTGGTGAACGATCCCGGCGCCGGGCTGCACGGGGAGCGCACCGACCAGACCCCGCAGACCCCGCAGACGCCGGCCGATGCGGTCGCGGCCGAGATCACCGCCGCAGGCGGCCGGGCGCTGGCCGATCACTCCTCGGTCACCGACTGGGCGGCCACCGAGAAGCTGATCGCGCGGGCGGTCACGGAGTTCGGCCAGCTGGATGTGGTGGTCAACAACGCCGGCATCCTCCGCGACAAGATGCTGTTCTCCATGACCGAAGACGACTTCGACGCGGTCATCGCGGTGCACCTCAAGGGCACCTTCGCGATGACCAGGCACGCCTGCGCCTACTGGCGCGAGGAGGCCAAGCGCGGGGCAGGCCGCGGCGGAAGGATCATCAACACAACCTCGGGGACCGGCCTGTTCGGCACGGTGGGTCAGGCCAACTACGGGGCGGCGAAGGCGGGCATCGTCTCGCTGACCACGATCACCGCGCTGGAGATGGCCAGGTACGGGGTGACCGCGAACGCGATCAGCCCGATCGCGCTCACCCGGATGACCGACGGCATCGCCGGGGTCGCGGTCCGCAACCCGGTGCCCGGCGATCCCGCGCCGGACGGCTTCGATCCGCAGGATCCGGCCAACGCGTCCGGGCTCGTCGTCTACCTCGCGTCGGACGCCGCGTCCTGGCTGACCGGCCAGGTGTTCCGGGTGCACGGGAACCGCGTGCAGCGGCTGCGCGGCTGGCGGTCGGCGGGGGAGTACCGCAGCAAGTCCGGCCGGGCCGTGGAGCCGGGAGAGCTCGTCGCCGGGCTGCCCGAGGTGTACGGCACCGCGCCCGCCGGGCGGCTGCCGGACCCCGCCGTGCACGGCGCCTGACCGCGTCTCACTCACTCACTCACTCACCAGCCCGCCAGCCCGCCAGGCACCGTCTCACTCACCCGCCAGCCAGGCGACCAGATAGAAGACGCCGAACGGGTCGTCCTCATAGAGGACCTCCGTGCTGGAAGCCCGGCCGGGCATCGCCCCGGCGAGAACTTGCCATCCGGGCCGGCCGGCCGCGAGCAGTTCGCGCGCCAGGTCCTGGTCCATGGCCCGCAGCGGGGCGAGGTCGCCGCTGCGCACCGCGTCGGCGATCGCCGCGTCGAAGGCAGCCGCTCGCGGGTCCAGGTAGCCGGGGGCCCGCAGGGTGCGGCACGCGCTCCCGTCGGCCATCACCAGCAACCCGACCCGGTCGCTGAGGGTGCGCAGGTCCGCGCCCAGCCGCAGGCAGGCCGCGGCCGGCTCGCCGGAGTGTACCGACTGCAGCAGTCGCGGCCCGCTGTATCCGCCCTCGTCGAGCAGGCGGGCGCCGAGCCCGAGCGGCAGCGGCAGCGGCGGTCCCCCTGGGACCGACCCGCCCCGGATCCCGGGCGCCGGGCCGGGCGCCAGGCCGAGCGCCGGGCCGAACGCGGTGAGGTCGAGGCGCCCGTCCGCAGGCCATACCGCCGTGCGGCGCCCCGGCCCGACGACGGCTATCACGTCGGGCCCGGCCTTGACCAGCCGTCCCGCCGCCGCCGCGCAGGCCTGGCGAAGCTCGGGAATAACCGGATCCAGGCCGGTCAGCTCCCGGGCCAGCAACGGCGCCGGAGGGCAGATCGCCACGACAATGCTGCCCCGGGGGGACGACCCCCCCAGACCCCCCCGCGACCGGGGGGACCCATCCCCCCGGACCCCCCTTGGGCTAGGCAAGGCCGCGCACCGCCCGGGCAGGCGGCCGCTCACCGCGGATGGCCGAGACCATGTCGAGGACCTGGCGGGTCTGCGTGACCTGATGCGCCCGGAAGACGCGGGCCCCGAGCCACGCGCACACCGCGGTGGTGGCCAGCGTGCCCACCAGCCGCTCGTCCCGCTCGGCGTTCAGGGTCTCGCCGATGAAGTCCTTGTGGGACAGCGATACCAGGACGGGCCAACCGGCCGCCACCATCTCGTCCAGCCGCCTGGTGACCTCCAGCGAGTGCCAGGTGTTCTTCCCGAAGTCGTGGGCCGGGTCGATGATCACCCGCGAGGGATCCACGCCCCGGGTGATGGCGCGGTCGGCCAGCGCCAGCGTCCGCTCCAGCACGTCCGCCATCACGTCGTCGTATTCCACCCGGTACGGGCGGGTCCGCGGCGGCAGCCCGCCGGCGTGGCTGCACACCAGGCCCGCGCCGTATTCCGCGGCCACCTCGGGCAGCCGCTCGTCCCAGCCGCCCCAGGTGTCGTTGACCAGGTCCGCGCCGGCCGCGCACAGCTCGCGGGCCACCTGGTGCCGCCAGGTGTCCACGCTGATCACCAGGTCGGGGTAGGCCGCCCGCACCGCGGCCACGAAGGGGACGGTCCGCCGGATCTCCTCGGCGACGGTGACCTCCGCGCCAGGCGCGGCCGGCACGCCGCCGATGTCGACGATGTCGGCGCCCTCGCCCACGACCTCGTGCACGCGTTCCATCGCCGCCGCCTCCTCCCAGGTGGCGCCGCGGTCGTAGAAGGAATCGGGCGTGCGGTTGACGATCGCCATGATCAGCCGCTGCCGCGGCCCGAAAGACCGTCCCCCCAGGCGAAGTGCCCGCTGACCTGCGGTGTTCCCGGAGCCGCCCGCAGTGTCGCCGGAGCCGCTCGCGGTGTCGCCGGAGCCGCTCGCGGTGTCACTGGAGCCGCCCCCGGTGTCGCCGGAGCCGACCACATCGCTTTCCGAAGCCGCGCCGGTCATCGCCGGGCCCCGTCGCGCCTAACTGGCCCGCCGAGCAGGCCAGCTGGCCGGCCGGTCGGGCCAGCTGGCCGACCAGCCAGGCCAGCCACCGGCGGCCGCTCCTGCACCGGAATCGGCCGGGCCACCGGACGGACCTGGACGCCTTCCCTGACGAACTGCTGGAGCTGGGGGCTGGCGGGCACCGGCCCCCCACTGACCTCCCCAGCCCCTTTCACCGGGCGCCTGCGCTCCGCCACGATGAGCAACTCCGCCGCCATCAGGGCCAGATCGTGGTCGGTCTGGTGCTTGTGGCCGCGCGAACCCAGGTCGACCTGCGCGATGGCATCCAGCCCGCGCGTGGCGGCGGTGTCGAGCAGGGTAGAGAGCTCCACCCCGTACCCCACCGGGATGCTGAGCGACTCCATCAGCTCGCGCCGCGCCGCCCATTCCCCGGCCAGCGGCTGCACCACACCAGACAGCTCGGGCCACCACAGGCTCAGCAGCGGACGGGCCACCAGCTCGGTGACCCGGCCGCCTTCGGTCGAGGTGGAGCCGTCCGTGCCGATCGCGATCCTGGCGTAGAAGCCCTTGACGAGCTGAACGCCGGGTTCGGCGAGCAGCGGCCCGAGCAGGCCGGTGACGAAGTGCGGACCCCACTGGGTGAGGTCGGCATCGATGAAGACCAGCAGGTCACCCTCGGTGACGAGCAGCGACTTCCACAGGGCCTCGCCCTTGCCGGGATATCCGCCGAGCTCCGGCGCGATGTCTCGGGCCCAGTGCACGGTCGCGCCGGCTTTGGTGGCCGCGGCCGCGGTCCCGTCGGCCGAATCCGAATCGATGACCACCACCTCATCGATCAGCGGTGTCCGCTCCACCAGGGCCGCGCGGAGCGAACCGACCACGCCCGCGATGGTGCGCTCCTCGTTGCGTGCGGGAATCACCACGCTAATGCGCGTGCCGGCCCGCCGCTTGCCCTCCAGCAGCACCTCGGCCGGCCAGTCCCGCCAATGCCAGGTCCGCCGCCCGTACCACGCCTGCGCGCGGCTGTGCACTCCTGTCTACCCCCTGGCCTCTCCCGCGCCTGTCGAGCGCACCGCTGGCAACCACACCCGGCACGGCAGTGCCAAGCCGACATCTCCACGTTACGCCAGCGCCCGTCCCCGCCACGCCAGCCCCGGCACCGCCGGTCGCGGCCACGCCAGCCGTCGGCGAATTGCTCGACGTTCCAGCCGGGGTGCTGCTTGAGTCGGTGGTAGTGCCTGTATGCTGGAGCGAGGTTGCATGCGCTCTTCCAGCTGGCGGACGGGAACACCGATGATGACCCGGCTCACATCCCGGCCTGGGACCAGCTGGTCAAGCTGACCGGGTCACCGGACTTCCTGTGCCTCGCGGACT
>Ga0208696_1000138_pt1 | contig 54405 bp, 45 predicted proteins | sample Sb_taG_9_FD_187711 | JGI IMG/M metagenome (GOLD analysis project Ga0208696, IMG submission 187711) | Peat soil microbial communities from Weissenstadt, Germany - Sb_50d_b_LC metaG (SPAdes) (version 2) | ecosystem: Environmental > Terrestrial > Soil > Wetlands > Peat | place: Germany... | reverse complement strand
CGCCGTCGTCCAGCCCGCAGGCGGCCAACCCGCGCTGAGCATCGAGTTCGCCGCGCCGAGTCCGCTGGGGCTCTTGACGGCGATTTCTTTAGGTAAACGAGAGGTACATAACCATGGGGCTCCGTAGCACGCTTGCCCGGCTCGCCGCGATCACCACGCTGCTTGGGGGCACGGCCGCCCTCGTCGCAGTGGCAGCACCCGCGGCGTCGGCCGCCACCACGGCACCAGCGGCCGCACAAGTCGCGTGGGTCCGGATTGCCCATCTGTCCCCCAAGGCACCCGCCATGGACATCTACCTGTACCCGTTCGGCGAGCCTGCGCACCCGACCGTGCTGCGGGACGTCAGCTACGGCGACGTGTCCGCCTACATGGCGGTCAGCCCAGGCCAGTACTCGGTGGCGATGCGGGGCTTCGGCGCGCCGGCCTCGAGCCCTCCGGCCCTGATCACGAGCTTCATGGTGACCAAGGGAACGCCCTACACCGTGGCCGCCCTCGGCCCCGACCCGGGCCTGCGGGTGGAGGTGCTGAAGGACCAGATCGCCACCCCCGCGGGGAAGGCCCTGGTCCGGGTGGTCCAGGCGTCGCTCAAGGAACACCTGGTGACCGTCAGTTACGGACCGGACGTTCTCGCCCGGCAACTGGCCTTCGGCCTGGCCACGTCGTACGTGGCTGTCTCGCCGGGCGCACGGACGGTGCAGTTCACGGCGTCGGGCGAGCACGCCGCCACGTCGGTCAGCCTGGCCCCCGACACGGTGCACACCATCGTGGTGCTTGACGACTCCTCCGGACTGAGGGTCGATGCCCTGGAGGACTCGGCGGGAAGCCAGATCATGCCGAAGGGCGGAGCCGCGGCGGGCTTTGGCGGCACAGCGCCACGCCTGCCCACCAATCCCGCGCCGTGGCTCCTGACGATTGCGGCCGGGGCGCTGTTGACCTCGGGAGGCTTCGCAGGCCTGCTCCGCTCCCGCCGCGGGCGCCCTGCCGCAGGGTGATCGTTATTGAGCAAACGTTACGGTACACATACGCCGAGTACTGGGTTCCCAAGGATCGCATCGCCGGATATACCATGAAGGGAGGCATTACCGACATTCGGGGTTTAAATTGGGGTACGCCGGACTGCAGCCCGAGGACCCACGCGAGATCGGGCCTTATCATCTGCTCGGTCAGCTGGGTACCGGCGGCATGGGACAAGTGTTCCTCGGTATGTCCGCGGGCGGGCGGCCCATCGCCGTCAAGGTCATCCGGACCGAGCTGGCGAACGATCCCGAGTTCCGGGGGCGGTTCCGGCGAGAGGTCGCGGCGGCCCAGAAGGTAAGCGGCTTGTTCACCGCGCTCGTAGTCGACGCGGACCTGGACAGCCCGACGCCCTGGCTGGCCACAGCGTACGTCGCCGGGCCGTCGCTGACCGAGGCGGTGCGCGAGCACGGGCCGCTGCCCGTGCGCACGGTGCTGGCGCTGGCCGCCGGGCTGGCGGAGAGCCTGAGCGCGATCCACGCCGCCGGGGTGGTGCACGGCGACCTGAAGCCGTCCAACGTGCTGCTGGCTGAAGACGGCCCGCGCGTCATCGACTTCGGCATTTCCCAGGCCGTCGAGGCAAGCGCGGCCACCGGCAGCAACCTGATGATGGGCTCACCCAGGTTCATGTCACCCGAGCAGGTCCTGGGCTCTGAGATCAGCCCGGCCAGTGACATGTTCAGCCTGGGCGCGGTGCTCACCTTCGCCGCCACGGGCCAGGGACCGTTCGGTTCCGGGTCCAACGCCGCGGTCATGTTCCGGCTGGTCAATAGCCCGGCGAGCCTGGGTGAGGTCCCCGGTGAGCTTCGCGGGCTGATCGGGAGCTGCCTGGCCAAGCACCCGAGCGACCGGCCCACCGCCCGCGAGCTGCTGGCGCAGGTGGGTGCGATCCAGCCCGCGCCCGGCTGGCTCGCCGAGTCGATCATCTCCAGCTTTACCCAGGACCGTTCGGCCGCCGCCTCCTCGGGCGGTGCGGGTAACCACCTCGCGCTGACCGGGGCGGCCTCCGGCCAGCCGCCGTCTGGCGGCGGGGGACGGCACCGTATCTCGCGATCGCTGGCCTCGGCATGCCTGAGCGGCGGCCTGGTGGCGGCCTCTGCGGTCGCGGTCTTCGTCCTGATCGGCGCCGACCGCACGCCGCACACCGGGGTCGTCCAGCCGCAGGCCGGAGCGGGTTCGGTGGCGACCGCGCCCGCCTCGACGTCCGACCCGCCAGCCTCACCGGGGGCGTCGTCATCTGCCGCACCCAAGGTCTCGGTCGCGCCGAACGCCTACCTGACCCCGTCCCTGTCGGAGTTCGTCAGCCCGTCCCTGACGCCGACCCTCGGTCCATCCGCGTCTTCGTCGGCGTCTTCGTCGGCGTCGTCCTCGCCGTCTTCGTCGGCGTCGTCGTCCCCGTCGGCGTCGTCCTCGCCGTCTTCGTCGGCGTCGCCATCCCCGTCTTCGTCGGCGTCCTCGTCCTCGTCGCCATCCCCGTCTACTTCGTCGAGTAGCGCGTCGCCATCCCCGTCTACTTCGTCGAGTAGCGCGTCGCCATCCCCGTCTACTTCATCGAGTAGCGCGTCGCCGACGCCGTCGACCTCCTCGAGCAGCGCGTCGTCGACGCCGTCCACGTCTTCTTCGTCAGCGACCGCGACCAGCACCGCCTCGGCGGGAACGACGACGGCCTGACTGGCGGCCCGGCTAGCGGGCCGGCCGTTCCGCGCGGGCGCCGCGGGCACGCTCGTCAGACCCGCGTGCGCCCGAGCACCTGCCGCAGGCGGACCCGGGAGCCGGTGCGCAGAATGGACGCTCGAGGGACGCTCGCTGGCTAACCGTACCGGGACGGGCCGCCGCCGATGTCACGGTCACCGCGCGACCGCGGCGGCGCCGATACTCCCGGAGGCAGCGGTGATTCCCGGGCCGCCGACGATGCCGGCGGCTCCGGTACGTCGCAGCCGCTCGGCGGCGAGGTCGGCGAACTGCGGGTCGGTTTCCGCGGCGAAGGCGCGGCGGCCCAGCGTGACGGCGGCGACCGACGCCGAGCACAGGCCGCCGAACGGTTCCCACACCACGTCGCCCGGTTCGGTTACGGCCGCGATCAGGCGTTCCATGAACTCAAGCGGTTTCTGGTTCAGGTGCGCCGAACTAGCCGCCGTCGGGTTGTGCACCCGCGGCGCGGCGCGGCGCAGGGTGCCCTTCAGCCGTTCTTCGTCGTGCAGCGGCCGGCGTGACCAGACGTTGGTCACGCCGTGCGCGTGCCGCCAGCTGTACCGCAGGGCGTCCCATTCGGCGGCGGTGACGGGCCGCTCGCCGTCGAGCGAGTAATACGGCCAGCTGGACTGGCGGCCGTGGGCGTTGGCGTACGCGGCCAGGCGCTCGGTCATCTCCCCTGGTGGCCAGTACCACAGCCAGTCCTTGGTGAGGTACTTGCGGGTGGCCGCGTTCTTCACCCCGCACGCCTCGTTCGCTTTCTGCAGCGACAGCCCGGACCTGGCCCATTCGTGCCTGACCCACTGCTTGGGCGGCATCGGCCCGCTCGGCCCGGTAATGGTGAAAGCCCGCTGGTAGAACGCGCATACTTCGGTCACCACCGGGAACTGCCTGATGGTCCGGCCGTTCACGTTACCCGCGATGTGGGCCAGCCCCTTGTCCCAGACGATGAGCTGGACGTACTCCCAGCCGTACTCGGCGAGAACCGGATGCACGCTGGCCCAGCCCAGCTCGGTGTTCCAGAACCACAGCGTGGTCGCGGGTCCCGCGGCCGCCGACCAGGACGCGATGTGCGGGCGGTACCACTGCGGGAGAGCCTGCGAGCCGACCGTGTCGCCGTGGAATCCGCGCACGCCGTATGCGCCGTCGCTGATGATCGTCGCGGGGGCGGGCCAGTTCGGATAAGCATCACACGCATCGCCACGGAACAGGTCGAACCCTCCCATGGGCTAGCACTCTATGACGTTGACGGCTAGGCCGCCACGCGAAGTCTCCTTGTACTTGTCCAGCATGTCGCGTCCGGTGACGCGCATCGTGTTGATGGCTTTGTCGAGGGAAACGAAGTGGCGCCCGTCACCGCGCAGGGCGAGGCGGGCCGCGTGGATCGCGGTAATCGAGGCGACCGCGTTCCGCTCGATGCACGGAACCTGGACCAGGCCGCCGATCGGGTCGCAGGTCAGCCCGAGGTTGTGCTCGATACCGATCTCCGCGGCGTTCTCCACCTGCTCGGGCGTACCGCCGAGCACCTCGGCCAGCGCCCCGGCCGCCATCGAGCAGGCCGATCCGACCTCGCCCTGGCAGCCGACCTCGGCGCCGGAGATGGACGCGTTCTCCTTGAACAAGGTGCCGATGGCCGCCGCCGTCAGCAGGAACCGCGTCACGCCTGCCTCGGACGCGCCGGGAACGAACCGGTCGTAGTAATGCAGCACGGCCGGGATGATGCCGGCCGCCCCGTTGGTGGGTGCGGTGACGACCCGGCCGCCGGCCGCGTTCTCCTCGTTGACGGCGAGCGCGTACAGCGTCACCCAGTCCATGGCCCGCAGCGGGTCATCGCCACTCCGCTCGCAGGTGAGCTGCCGGAACAGGCGCGGCGCGCGGCGCGGAACCTTCAGGCCGCCGGGCAGCAGGCCGTCGGTGCCGCAGCCACGCTCGACGCAGGCCCGCATGACCTGCCACAGCTCGAGCAGGGCCGCCCGGACCTGCTCGGCCGTCCGGCCGAGCGCCTTCTCGTTCTCGAGCATGATCCCGGAAATGGGCAGGCCGCTGGACCTGGTGTGGGCGAGCAGTTCCTCGCCGGTCGTGAACGGATAGGGCAGATCCGGGCCGTCCGGCCGCGCCGGTGCCGATCCGGCGGCCGTCTGGCCGGCCGTCTCGTCGGCCACGAAGCCGCCGCCGATCGAGTAGTAAGCGCGCTCGCGGATGGCCGCGCCTGCGCCGTCGTAGGCGGTGAACCGCATGCCGTTCGGGTGGTAGCCGAGCTTCTTCCGGCGATTGAATTCCAGGTGCTCGCCCACGGTGAAGGCGATCTCGTGCTCGCCGAGCAGCCGCACGGTCCCGCGGCGCCGGATGGCCTCCAGACGGGCCGGGACCGCGTCCACGTCGACGGTGGCCGGCCGTTCCCCCTCGAGCCCGAGCAGGACGGCCTTGTCGCTGCCGTGCCCCGGCCCGGTCAGGCCGAGCGAACCGTACAGGGACACCCGCACCGTTCGCACCCGTGGCATCAGGCCGTCGTCCCGAAGGCCCCCGGCGAACATCCCGGCCGCCTTCATCGGCCCGACCGTGTGCGAGCTCGACGGGCCGATGCCCACCTTGAACAGGTCAAAGACGCTGATCGTCATGGCTGCGCTCCACCTTGAGACTTAGTGGAAGACTACGGTGCGGTCGTCGTTGAGCAGCACCCGGTGCTCCGCGTGCCAGGTCACCGCCCGGGCCAGGACCTGCGCCTCGACGTCACGGCCGGCCTCGGCCAGACGCTCGGGTGAGAGCGTGTGGTCCACCCGGATGACGTCCTGCTCGATGATCGGGCCTTCGTCAAGATCCGGTGTCACGTAGTGCGCGGTCGCGCCGACCAGCTTGACGCCGCGGGTGTGCGCCTGATGGTAGGGCTTGGCGCCCTTGAAGCTCGGCAGGAAGGAGTGATGGATGTTGATCATCCGGCCCTCCACCCGCTTGCATACGTCGCCGGACAGGATCTGCATGTAACGGGCGAGCACGATGAGGTCGGCGCCGGTGTCGCCGATGACCTCGAGCAGCTGGGCCTCGGCCGTGGCTTTGGTCCCGGGTGTCACCGGGATGTGGTGAAACGGGATGCGGTAGGAAGCGGCCAGCTCACCGAAGTCATCGTGGTTGGACGCCACGCCGACGACATCGACGGGCAGCGAACCCGTCTTCCAGCGGAACAGCAGGTCGTTCAGGCAGTGGCCGAGCCGGGAGACCATGATCAGGGTGCGGACCCGTGCCGCCCGGTCGTGCAGCTGCCAGGCCATGTGGAACGCCTCGGCCACCCAGGAAAAGCCGCGCTCGAGGTCGGCCAGCGGCCGGCCAGGCGGCGGCAGGCAGAAGTGCACCCGCATGAAGAACCGGCCGTCCGGGCTTTCCCCGTACTGCTGGCTGGCCAGGATGTTCGCCGAATGCTGGACGAGGAAGCTGGACACCGCGTACACGATCCCGGGCTTGTCCGGGCAGGACAGCGTGAGCACGTACTCCCGACCCGGATCCGCGCCCATCGCCCACCTTGCTGTTGCATATAAAGCAACTAACTTCTCTATACGCAACAATGATGCGTCTCCGGCTCGTTTCCAGTCAAGCGAGCTGGCCTGGCGGGCCGCCCGAATGGCGTCGGTGGGCCCCTGGGTACCTTCTTGCGTACCCTGTGCGCCACCGACTCCGGGCGCGGCGGGGCGGCGAGTCGCGACGCGGCGGTAGCGTTGCGCTATGAGCAACAGTGGGGCGAGTCCGCGGGCGCCGGAGGGTCGGGAGGACGTTCTCGGGTCGCGGCCAGAGCGAGGACGGGAAGATTCGGGGCCGGTGCAGTCGGTGGACCGGGCGGTGGCCATCCTGGAGATCCTGGCCCGGGACGGGGAGGCCGGGGTCACCGAGGTCGCGCGTGAGCTTGACGTGCACAAGTCGACCGCGTCGCGGCTGCTCGCCGCGCTGGACCGACGGGAGCTCGTGGCCCAGGACACGGCGCGGGGGAAGTTCCGGCTCGGGGTGGGCATCGTGCGGCTCGCCGGGGCGGTGAGCCAGAAGCTCGACCTGGTACAGGAAAGCCGGCCGGTCTGCCGGGCGCTGGCCCAGGAGGTGGGCGAGACCGTCAACCTGGCCATCTTGTCCGGCCGCGACGCGCTCTACCTGGACCAGGTGGCGGGCCCGGCGGCGCTCTCCCCGCACAACTGGGCCGGGCAGCGCATCCCGCTGCACGCGACCTCGGACGGCAAGGTCCTGCTGGCCTACCTGCCCGAGGCCGAACTCACCGCATGCCTCGCGCCGCCGATGGCCCGCTTCACCGACCGCACGATCACCGCCGTGGCCGAGTTCGGTGACCTGCTGGCCGAGGTGCGGCGGCGCGGCGTCGCCACCGCGGTGGACGAGCTCGAGGCCGGGCTGACCGCCATCGCGGCGCCGGTCCGCAACGCCGAGGGAAACGTGATCGCCTCGATCAGCGCATCGGGCCCGAGCTTCCGCATTCCGGCCGACCGCATCCCCATCCTGGCCGTCGCGGTCCGCCGGGCCGCCGCCGAGGTCTCCCGCCGCCTCGGGTGGCTCGAACGCTAGCGTCCGGCGGCTGTGCTGAGCGGTGGCGCGGTGGCGGGCGGTGGAGGGGCTAGTCGCCTAGCTCGCGGCGGCGGCGCGTTACGAAGTCGTCGAGCTCGGCCCGGATCGCGTCGTCCAGCGGCGGCGGTGAGAACGAGTCGAGCTTCGCCCGCCAGATCTCGCCGGCCCGGGCGGCGGTGTCCTTGCCGCCCAGCTTCAGCCAGCGCTCGAAGTTGGCGGTAGAAGAGAGCAGCGGGCGGTAGAAGCACTCGCGGAACCGCTCCATCGTGTGCTCCGCGCCCAGGAAGTGCCCGCCGTGGCCCACCTCGGTGTGCGCGCCGAACGCGAGCGATTCCTCGGTGATCTCCAGCGGCGTGAACTCCACCCGGAGCATGCGGAGCAGCTCGATGTCGATGATGAACTTCTCGTAGCAGCTGACCAGCCCGCCCTCCAGCCAGCCGGCCGCGTGCATGACGAAGTTGGCGCCGGCCAGGAAGGTCGGCAGCAGCGTCATCAGCGCCTCGTAGGCGGACTGCGCGTCCGCGGTCTGACTGGAGTTCAGCGCGCCCCCGGTCCGGAACGGCAGCCCGTAGTGCCGCGCCAGCTGGCCGGTGCACAGCAGGCCGATAGCCGATTCCGGCGTCCCGAACGACGGCGACCCGGACTGCATGTCGATGTTGGACAGGAACGAGCCGAAGATCACCGGGCAGCCCGGCCGGATCAGCTGGGCCAGCGCGATGCCGGCCAGCGCCTCGGCCAGCTGCTGCGCCAGCGCGGCCGGGATGGTCACCGGGGACATCGCCCCCATCAGCAGGAACGGTGTCAGGACCACCGGCTGGGCCGCCGCACAGTACTCGAACTGGGCGTCCAGCATCCGGTCGTCCCAGCGCAACGGCGAGTTGCAGTTGATCAGCGAGATCGTGGCCGGCGTCTGCTCGATCGCCGAACGGCCGCCGAACAAGATCTCGGTCATCTTGATGGTGTCGGCGGCGTTCGGCCCGGATACCACGTTGCCCATGTAGATCTTGTCGGTCAGCGTCTGCAGCGCGTAGATCATGTCCAGGTGCCTGGAGTCGAGCGGCGCGTCGTTCGGCTCGCAGATCACCCCGCCGGCCGAGTCCAGCTCGTCATAGGCCTGCGACAGCATAGCCAGCTGGCGGAAGTCGTTCAGGGTGGCCTCCCGGCGCACGTCGCCCTCGCGCACGAACGGGCAGCCGTAGACCGAGCTGAACACCATGTGATCGCCGCCGATGTGCACGTTATGGGCCGGGTTGCGGGCCTGCACGTCGAACTCGCGGGGCGCCTTCGCCACCTGCTCGAGCACGAACTCCGGGTCGAGCTTCACCACGTCGCCGTCCACCTGCTGGCCCGCCTTGGCGAACAACTCGACCGCCTCCGGCTTGGCGAACTGGATGCCGATCTCGGACACGATCCGGCGCCAGCCGCGGTCGAGGACCGCGATCGAGTCGGCGGAGAGGATCTCGTACCTCGGCATCGTGTTGACGAACATCGACTTTCACCGTGCTTTCGCGAGCGGGGTCCTGGGTGCGTCCGGGAGCAACTTGACCGATTTTAGACCGGCCCTTACGATCACATAGTAGAACTAGGTCCCATAAAGTGGAACCTGTGTCGCAGGAATGGAACCGCCGGGTGAGGAAGCCCAGGGTGAGGAAACTCCGAATGAGGAAGCAGAGATGAGCAACCAGAACGGCACGCAGGCCGTGGACCGTGCGGCCCGCCTGCTCTCGGAGGTTGTGCACTCGGCGGACCCGATGACGTTCACCGGGCTGAGCGCGGCCACCGGGCTGGCCAAATCGACCACGTCCCGGCTGCTGCTCGCGCTGGAGCGCAACGGGCTGGTCAGGCGCGACGACCACGGCCGGTTCCTGCCCGGCGAGATGTTCGTCAGCTTCGCCTGGCGGGGCGGCGCGGAGGCCGGCCTGGTCGCGGTGGCCCAGCCGTTCCTCGAGCGGCTCGGCAAGGCGACCGGCGAGACGATCAACCTCGGGGTGGCCAGCAACGGGATGGTCGAGCAGATCGCCCAGGTGGACAGCACCTACATGATCGGCGGCACCAACTGGGTCGGCCTGTCCGTGCCGCTGCACTGCTCCGCGCTCGGCAAGGTGCTGCTGGCCTACGGCGCGGCCCAGCTGCCGCCGGGGAGACTGGAGCAGCGCACAGATAAGACGATCGCCAGCGAAGCCGCGCTGCGCACCGACCTGGCCACCGTGCGGGCCCGCGGCTACGCGGTGACCGACGAGGAACTCGAACCCGGCCTGACCGCGGTGGCGACCCCCATCCGCGGCTACGACGGCGCCGTGGTCGCGGCGCTCTCGGTGTCGGCCCCGACGACCAGGATGACCAGGGAAGGCATGACGACGGTGGCCGGGTACTGCGCGGAGGAGGCCGCCGGCCTGTCCGCGGTGCTTGGCTACCGGCAGCGAGCCAGCAAGCAGAACCGGAAGGCAGGTGCGGCGTGACAACTGAGGAGCTGCTCGGCCAGCTCTACGACCAGACGCTGGTCGGCAATAAGCCTGCGGTGCTCGAGCTCACCAACCAGGGGCTGGCCCAAGGCCTCGGGCCGGAGACGCTGCTGTATGAGGCCCTGATCCCGTCGCTGGAAGAAGTAGGCGCGCGGTTCGAGCGGGGCGACTTCTTCGTGCCCGAGATGCTCATCGCCGGCAAGGCGATGGCCGGCGCGCTGGAGATCCTCCGCCCGCTGCTGGCCGAGACGGGCGCCCAGACGATCGGGACGATCGTGATGGGCACGGTCAAGGGCGATGTGCACGACATCGGCAAGAACCTGGTCAACATCATGTTCGAGGGCGCCGGGTTCGAGGTCATCGACCTCGGCGTGCAGGTCGCGCCGGAGAAGTTCATCGAGGCGATCAAGGAACACAAGCCCGACATCGTCGGGTTCTCCGCGTTCCTGACCACCACGATGCCGATGTTCAAGGCGAACATCAACGCACTGCAGAAGTCCGGCCTGCGCGACCAGGTCATCGTCATGGTCGGCGGCGCCCCGGTCACCCAGGAGTACGCGGACGTGGTGGGAGCGGACGGGTACGCGGCCGATGCGTCGGCGGCCGTGGTCAGGGCCAAGGAACTCCTCGCGCAGCGCCGCGCGACGGTCAGCGTCTGACCAGCAGAGCACCTGAGGAAACAAAGCGCCGAAGGGAAAAGCCAGTGCATACCATCCTGTCCTCGGCGACCAAGACGGTGCGGCTCGGTGACGACCAGCCGTTCGCGATCATCGGCGAGCGGATCAACCCGACCGGCCGGAAGATCTTCCAGCTGCAGCTGCGGAACGGCGACCTGTCCCGGGTCGAGATCGACGTCAAGGAGCAGGTAGCCGGCGGGGCCATGCTGCTCGACGTGAACATGGGCGCGCCGCTGGCCGACGAGGCCGCGCTGATGAGGCAGGCCGTCACGCTGATCCAGGAACTGACCGACCTGCCGCTGGTCATCGACTCCTCCATCATCGAGGTGCTCGACGCCGGGCTGGCCGCCTACCAGGGCAAGGCGCTGGTCAACTCGGTGACGGCCGAGGACGAGCGGCTGGACGCCATCCTGCCGCTGGTCAAGAAGTACGGCGCCGCCGTGATCGGGCTGCCGAACGACGAGGAGGAGATCCCCGAGGAGCCGGCCCGCCGGGTCGAGCTGGCCCGCAAGCTCATCCACGTCGCCACCGAGAAGTACAAGATCCCGGTCGAGGACATCGTCATCGACCCGCTGGCCATGCCGGTCGGCGCGGACACCCTGCACCCGACCCGGACGCTGGAAACCATCGCGATGCTCAAGGCCGAGTTCGGGGTGAACATGACACTCGGGGCCTCGAACGTAAGCTTCGGCATGCCGGACCGGCACGCGATCGCCGCCGCGTTCCTGCCCATCGCCATCAGATGCGGACTGACCAGCGCCATCATGGACGCGCGCGCGCCGCAGATCGTTCGCGCGGTCAAGGCGGCCGACCTAGTGCTGGGCCGTGATGAGTGGGGCGCCGCCTGGATCGCGGCCCACCGCGCCCAGCAAGCCAAAGAGCAGGTCGCCCAGCAGGCCGCGCAGCAAGCGGTGCAGCAGCAGGCAGAAGCTCAAGCGCCTCAGCCAGGTGCCACGTGACGGTAACCGAGGACGTAGCACCCGGGCCCGTTCGGGTCAATCTGCTCTTCAATTCCCAGCCCGTGCGGGTCCCGTCCGGCGTGACCCTGTTCGACGCGGCCAGCTGGAACGGGATCGCGATCGATTCCACCTGCGGCGGCCACGGCACCTGCAAGAAGTGCCGGATCAGGATCGCGGACGACCCGCCCGCGCCGACCAGCCTGGACATCAGGGCCTACACCGCCGCCGAGATCAAGGACGGCTGGCGGCTGGCCTGCCGCACCATCGCGACACAGGACGTGGCGGTGGAGGTGCCGCCGCTGACCACCCGGCCGAAGGCCGCCACCGTGGGCGTCGGCCGGCAGGTCATCCTGCGCCCGGCGGTGCAGAAGCGGTACCTGGAGCTGGCCGAGCCGAGCCTGGCCGACCAGGCCAGCGACGCCGAGCGGGTGCTGGCCCAGCTCGAGGACCTGGAGCCGCGGGCCGAACTGGCCGTGCTCAAGACCCTCGGCCGGACGCTGCGCGAGGCGGACTACAAGGTCACCGCGGTGGTCGTCGACGACGTGCTCATCGCGGTCGAGCCCGGCGACACCACCGGGCGCCGGTTCGGCATCGCCTTCGACCTTGGCACCACCACGGTGGTGGCCACCCTGCTCGACCTGTCCACCGGCACCCCGGTGGCGGTGGAGTCCACGCTGAACAAGCAGCAGCCGTTCGGCGCCGACGTGATCACCAGGATCAGCGCCACCATGATGGACCCGGGCGCCCTGGACAAGCTGCAGCAGCTGGCCGCCGAAACGCTCAGCGAGCTGGCGCAGGCGGTCTGCCAGCGGGGTGGCGTCCAGCCGGATGAGGTGTACGAGGTCGCGGTGGCGGGCAACGCCACCATGACCCACCTGGTGCTCGGCATCGACCCCGAACCGCTCGGCATGGCGCCCTTCATCATGTCCACCCGGCTGTTCCCGGAGGTGCTCGCGGCCGACGTGGGCCTGGCGGGCGCCGTGCACCCGCGGAGCCGCGCGGTGGTGTTCCCCTCGTTCGGCGCCTACGTCGGCGGCGACATCACGGCCGGGCTGCTGGCCAGCGGGATGGACCGGGACGCCCGGGTGCGCCTGTTCGTCGACATCGGCACCAACTGCGAGATCGTCCTGGGCAACCGGGACTGGCTGCTGGCCACGGCCGCCCCGGCCGGGCCCGCGTTCGAGGGCGCCGCGATCAAGTGCGGGATGCGGGCCGCCGACGGCGCCATCGAGGTCGTCACCATGACCTCGGAAGAACTGAGCCTCAAGGTGATCGGCGACGTCGAGCCGCAGGGCCTGTGCGGCTCCGGCCTGGTGGACGCGGTGACCGGACTGGTCCGGCTGGGGCTGCTGGACTCCTCTGGCCGGTTCATCCCCGAGGAAGAGGCCGCCGCTAGGGCGCCCGGCCTGGCCGGGCGGCTGACCACAATCGGCCAGGAGCGGGTGTTCGTGCTGCACTGGCGGGGTCAGGGCGCGCAGGACAGCATCTACCTGTCCCAGCGCGACGTCCGTGAGCTTCAGTTCGCTAAGGCGGCGATCGCGACCGGCTGGCAGATCCTGCTCGAGGAGGCCGGCCTGACCGCGGCTGACGTCAAGCAGGTGCTGCTGGCCGGATCGTTCGGCAGCTACCTGTCGGCGGCCAGCGCGATCAGGATCGGCCTGGTCCCGAAGATCCCCGTGCCCCGGGTGGTCTCGGCGGGCAACGTGGCCGGCGAGGGGGCGAAGATGGCCCTGCTCAGCCTGCGCGAGCGGGCCGGCGGCCTGGCGCTGCTCGAGGAGGTGAGGTATGTCGAGCTCTCTGACCGCGCCGACTTCAACGACCGCTTCGTCGAGCAGCTGCCCTTCCCTTCAGCTTGACATCATTGCCTGCGGGGCGCTGGCCGGGCACGTGCGGGAGATCGTGGCCCGCCGCGGCTGGCCGGCCGCCGTACGGTCCCTGCCCGCGGTCCTGCACAACCGGCCGCAGAAGATAACCCTTTGGGCCGAACGGGCTGTGGTATCAGCCCTGGATTCGGGCCATACGGTGGCCCTGGCGTACGCCGACTGCGGCACCTACGGCGCCCTCGACGAGCTGTGCGCCCGGTACGGTGTGCGCCGGCTTCCCGGGCTGCACTGCTACGACGTGTTCGCCGGGGCGCCGCGGGTCGCGGCGATGTTCGAGGCGGAGCCGGGCACCTACGTGCTCACCGACTTCCTGCTGCGCAGCTTTGACCGCAGCGTGCTGGCCGAGCTCGGCCTGGACAGGTACCCCGAACTATGGCCGGATTATTTCGGTCACTATAAGCGGCTGGTCTGGCTGGCGCAGCAGCCCACCCCGGCGCTGGCCGCCGAGGCGGAGCGGGTGGCGGAGCTTTTCGGGCTTCCGCTCACCCGGGTCGATACCGGCGTCAGCCGGCTCGAGGAGGCCCTGGCGTCGCTCGTCGAGGAGGCTGACCGATGACCGGCCTGGACGCGCTGCTCGCCCGGCCGCGGTACGAGGTGTTCCCGGCCAAGGGGACCGAACAGGCGGTGCTGGACTGGGTCCCCGCCGGGATGACCGTCACCGTCACCGCGTCGCCGGTCAAGGGCCTGGACGCGACCGTCGACCTCGCCGAGCGGCTGGTCGCCCGGGGCTACCTGGTGGTGCCGCACCTGGCCGCCCGTTCGGTCGCCGACCAGGCTCACCTGGACGGCATCGTGGCCCGGTTGAAGGCCGCCGGCTGCGACGACGTGTTCGTGCCGGGCGGGGACGCCCCGCATCCGGCCGGGCCGTTCGACAGCGCGCTGCCGCTGCTCGAGCGGCTGGCCGAGATGGGCGGCCCGTTCAGCCGGATCGGCATCACCGGCTACCCGGAAAGCCACCCCAAGATCCACGACGACATCACCATCCAGGCGATGTGGGATAAGCGCAGGTACGCGAGCTACATCGTGAGCAACGTCTGCTTCGACGCGGCGCGGCTCGGCCGCTGGATCCAGCGGATCCGGGCCCGCGGCGTGACCCTGCCGCTGTACGTGGGGCTGGCCGGGCCGGCCGAGCGCGGCCGCCTGCTGCGGATGGCGGCGGTGGCCGGCGCCGCGGAGTCGGCCCGCTTCATCACCAGGCACCCCCGCTGGGTCCTGCGGTTCTGGGTGCCCGGCGGGTACAGCCCGGACCGGTTCCTTGACCGCGCGGCCGCGGTGATCACCCCGCCGGGCGCCGGCGTGGCCGGACTGCACCTGTTCACCTTCAACCAGCTCCAGCCGGCCGAGCAATGGCGCCGGGCGGCCCTGGAACGCACCGGAATCGACAAACCACTACTGGCAGGATGACCAGCATGACTTCTTCGGGCGATACCCCGGCGCGGCCCCAAAATGCCAGCGCCGTCATCATCGGCGCCGGCATCGTCGGCAACAGCCTCGTTCACCACCTGGCGCTGCTCGGCTGGCGTGACCTCGTCCTGGTGGACAAGGGGCCGATGCCGAACCCGGGCGGCTCGACCGGTCACGCGTCCAACTTCATCTTCCCGATCGAGTACTCGAAGATGATGTTCGAGCTGACCACGGACAGCACCGCGCAATACAAGGACCTCGGGGTGTTCACCGAGAGCGGCGGGATCGAGGTGGCCCGCACCCCGGAGCGGATGATCGAGCTGCGCCGGCGGTGCACCCAGGCCAAGTCGTGGGGCATCCCGGCCGAGGTGATCACGCCCGGCGAGGTGAACAAGCTGGTGCCTTACCTGGATGATTCGGTCATCCTGGGCGGCGCGCACTTCCCCACCGTGGGCGTGGTCGACTCGCTGCGGGCCGGCACGCTGATGCGGGAAGGAGCGCAGCGGGCGGGCGCGCTCACCGTGCTGGCGGGCACCGAGGTCTACGGCATCACCGTGAATGACGGCCGGGTGCGCGGGGTGACGACCAGCGCGGGCGAGATCGAGACGGACAACGTCGTCATCTGCTGCGGCGTCTGGTCGCCCCGGATCGCCCGGATGGCCGGCGCCCGGCTGGCGCTCACCCCGACCGTGCACCAGATGATCAGCGTCGGCCCGATCGCGCTGTTCGCCGACACGCCGGGAGAGATCTCTTACCCGATCGTCCGCGACGTCGACACCAACATGTACGAACGCCAGCACGGCGGCGACATGGAGGTCGGCTCGTACGCGCACCGCCCGATCATCGTCCCGCCGGACGAGATCCCGTCCATCGAGGAGTCGGCGCTCTCGCCCACCGAGATGCCGTTCACCCAGGACGACTTCGACCCGCAGCTGGAGCAGGCGCTCGAGCTGATGCCTGAACTGCTCGGCGACGAGCGAGCCGGCATCAGGTACGCGATCAACGGCCTGATCTCGATGACCCCCGACGGGCACCCCCTGCTCGGCGAGATGCCCGAGGTCAAGGGGCTGTGGTCGGCGGCGGCGAGCTGGATCAAGGAAGGCCCGGGCTGCGGCCGGGCGGTGGCTGAGCTCATGTCCGGCCGGGTGCCCACGGTGGACGTGCACGAGGCCGACGCGGCCAGGTTCTACCCCTTCCAGTGCACCGCCGGGCACGTCCGCGGCCGGGCCCGGGAAGGTTTCAACAAGATGTACGGCATCGTGCACCCGGCCGAGCAGTGGGAGTCCGGCCGCCCGCTGCGGGTCAGCCCGGTGTACGAGCGGGAACGCGCGCTCGGCGCGGTGTTCTTCGAGACGGCGGGCTGGGAGCGGCCGTTCTGGTACGCCTCGAACTCCGCGCTGCTCGACCGGTACGCGGGCCGGCTGATGGAGCGTCCGGCGGAATGGGAGTCGCGCTGGTGGTCGCCGGTCATCAACGCCGAGCACCTGGCCATGCGGGACGCCTGCGCGCTGGTCGACCTGTCCGCCTTCGCCGTCCTGGAGATATCCGGACCCGCGGCGCTCGAGGCGGTGCAGACGCTGGCGGTGGCGCAGATGAACGTGGCCATAGGCCGCGTGGTCTACACCTCATGGCTGGACGAGAACGGCGGGTTCCGGGCCGACCTGACCGTCATGCGGCTGGCCGCCGACCGGTTCCGCGTGGTGACCGGCGGCGCGACCGGGATGTCGGACGCCAAGTGGATCAGCGACCACCTGCCTGCCGGGGCGTTTCTCGCCGACCTCACCTCGGCCGCCACGACGATCGGGCTGTGGGGGCCGCGGGCCAGGGACGTGCTGTCGGCGGTGACGGCCGACGACGTGTCGCACGCGGGGTTCGCGTTCGGCACCTGCCGGGATATCGAGGTGGACGGCGCCGTCGTGCTCGCGTCGCGCATCTCCTACGTCGGCGAGCTCGGCTGGGAACTGCACGTGCCGATCGAGCAGGGTTTGCGGGTCTGGGACATGCTGTGGGAGGCGGGGCAGCCGCACGGGCTGGTGCCGGCCGGCATCGGCGTGTACGGCACGACCGGGCGGCTGGAGAAGGGGTACCGCGCGTTCGGGTTTGAGCTCACGCCGGACTACACGCTGGTGGAAGCCGGCATGACCAGGCCCAAGGTCAAGGAGCAGGCGTTCATCGGCAAGGAGGCGTACCTGCGGCAGCGGGCCGAACCGCCGTGCGCGGTGCTGTGCACGCTCACCGTGGACTCGCACACCTCGGCGGACGGGACACCGCGGTACATGCTCGGCGGCGAGCCGATCCTGTCGCTGGCGGGCGAGCGCCTGGTCGACGCCGAGGGGCGGCCGTCGTACGTGACCAGCGCGGGCTCGGGCCCGTCGGTGGGCAAGCACCTGCTGATGGCCTACCTGCCCGCGGATCGCGCGGTCGAGGGCAGCTCGCTGCTGGTGGAGTACATGGGCGAGCAGTACCCGGTCACGGTCGCGCGGGCCAGCGCCACTCCGCTGTTCGACCCCGCGAACGAGCGGATCAGGAGCTAGGGGTTTCGGCATGGAGATACTCGTCTGCGTCAAGCGCGTCCCGACCGTGGGCGGCAAGATCACGGTGACCCCGGACGGGCAGGAGGTGGACACCCGGATGTCCGGGTTCTCCATCAGCCCGCACGAGGAATGCGCCGTGGAGGAGGCGGTGCAGATCACCGAGCAGGAGGGCGGCTCGGTGTCGGTGCTGACCCTGGGACCCGAGGCAGCGATCGAGCAGCTCCGCGGCGCCCTCGCCCTCGGCGCCGGGCGGGCGGTCCTGCTCGAGACCGACGGCCGCGAGTTCGGCCCGATCGCGACCGCGTCCGCCATTGCCGCCGAGGTCCGGTCCCACGGGTACGACCTGGTCCTGCTCGGCAACGAGGCGGCCGATACCGGCGACTACCAGGTCGGCGTCCGGCTCGCGCACGAGCTCGGCTGGCCGGTGGCCACCGGGATCAAGAACCTGACCGTATCCGCGGACGGCGTCGTGGCCCGCCGGGAGTACCGCGGCGTGGAAGAGGCGTACGAGCTGCCGCTGCCCGCGGTGATCACCGTCAAGGAAGGCATCAACCTGCCGCGTTACCCGTCGCTGCCCGGACGCCTGCGGGCCAAGCGCGCGGCGGTCGAGCGCTCCGCGCCGGCCTGGACCCAATTCGCGGCCGAAGGACTGCGCATGGAAGCGCTCCGGGTGCCCGCGTCGAGCAAGCACCAGGCCACCGTGCTCGGCAACGGCGCCGACGCGGTACCCGAGCTTGTCCGTATCCTGGACGAACTGGGGATTCTCTCTTGACATCCTCCGCCGCCCTGAAAGGCGGGGATTCCAGCCGCTCCCTGCGGTCGCGCTGTAGGTTCGCGGTTCACAGGCCCGGCAACCCGGAAGCCTCCCCGCGCAGCCACGGCATGCCCTGCCGCGGTTTGATGCTGGGTGGTGCAAGTGCCCGCTTGGCTTTCGCGGACGACTCGAAGGTAGCACGTCCCACTGACATTTCTGGAAGGAGGGAGCGGCGTCTCCCTCCGGCTTGAACGCTGGAGTCTTCTCGCTGCGAACCTGATGACCGTCCTATGCCTGGTGGAACTCGATGATTCTGACCCTGCGGACGCCTCGCTCCGCGCGCTGACGCTCGCCAGGACCCTGGGAGACACTTCTGTCCGGTCAGTTGTGTTCGCGGACTCGGATCGCGTGCCCGCCTCCACGCTGGCCGATTACGGCGTCACCGACGTCTACGTGATCGAGCCGAGCACCCTTGAGGGATACGCGCCGCTGGCCTGGGCGCGGGTGCTCGCCGGGCTCGCCACGGAAACCGGCGCGACCGCCGTGCTGGCGGCCGGCACTGACCGGGGCAACGAGGTGCTGGCGCACCTCGGCGCGATCACCGGCCTGCCGATGGCCGCGAACTGCACGATTGTCACCCCCGACGGCGGTCGCACGCACCGGCTCGTCCGACACCGGTGGGCCGGGCTGCTACTCGAAGAGGCGGTCATGGAGGCGCCCATCGCGCTGTTCACCGTCGCCACCGACACGGTAGCAAACGTTTCCGCGGAAACGCCGGCCTCCATCCAGGTGCATGTGCACAAGGCCGAGGTGGCTGAGGCGGACCTGGTCGTGCGGGCCACCGAATCGGCCGGGCGGACGGGTGGCGTGTCGCTGGCCACCGCGCGGGTCGTGGTCGGCGGCGGCCGCGGCGTGGGCGGAGCCGACGGCTTCGCCCCGCTCGAGGAGCTGGCGGACCTGCTCGGCGGCGTGGTCGGGGTGTCCCGCGTGGTCACCTCCGAGGGCTGGCGCCCGCACAAGCAGCAGGTCGGCCAGACCGGCACCAAGATCACCCCGGAGCTGTACCTGGCCTGCGGCATCAGCGGCGCCATCCAGCACATCGCCGGCTGCGCCGGGGCCAAGCACATCATCGCGATCAACACCGACCCCGGCGCTCCCATCCTGGCCCACGCCGACTACGCCATCATCGGCGACCTGCACCAGGTCATCCCCGCCTTGATCGAGGCGCTCCGCGCCCGCTGACGCCAGCGCCGGCACGCGCTTTCCCCTTGGTCCCGGCGGCACCCTCAGCGGGCACGACGCCAGGGCATGAGAGTGGCACTCTACCCACTCTTCCGGGTAGAGCGTCACACTCATTGAATCTGCGGCGTGGAGCCGGCAGCCGGGAACAGGATCCCCGGTTGTAGCTTGACGTAGTCACACTACAAATTGGCTTCTTAGGGTTTGCTAAGTAAAACTAGCAAGAGTGAGCGAACACGACCGACTCGCCCAGGGGGCTCTAAACCGCTGGAACGTTGAATTCTGCGCCCCGCCTCCGGCCGACTGGCCTGGGACGACGCGACTGCCGCGCATGGTCGCCGCTGGGGTGGGAAGGTGTGTGATGATCGGAACGCACGTGCAGCGAGAGGGAAGGGGAACACTTGGCGGCGACTGCCGTGTGGCCGGGCGAGAGCTATCCGCTGGGTGCCACGTATGACGGAGCCGGGACCAACTTCGGCCTGTTCTCCGAGGTAGCCGAGCGGGTCGAGCTGTGCCTGTTCGACGACGACGGCAAGGAAACCCGGGTCGACCTGCACGAGGTGGACGGGTTCGTCTGGCATGGGTACCTGCCGGGTGTCAGCCCGGGGCATCGTTACGGGTACCGGGTGCACGGTCCGTACCACCCGGCTGACGGGCATCGCTGCAATCCGGCCAAGCTGCTCCTCGACCCGTACGCCAAGGCGATCGAGGGCGGCGTGAACTGGGGTCAGCCCGTCTTCTCCTATACGTTCGGCCACCCGGACCGGCGCAACAACACCGACTCCGCCCCGCACGTGCCCCGCTCGGTCGTGGTGAACCCGTTCTTCGACTGGAACCTGGACCGGCCGCCGCGCACGCCCTACCACGAGACCGTCATCTACGAGGCGCACGTCCGCGGCCTGACCAAGGAGCATCCGGTCATCCCGGAGGAGCAGCGCGGCACCTACCTGGGCCTGGCGCATCCCGCGGTCATCTCGCACCTGCACGAGCTCGGCGTCACGGCGGTCGAGCTCATGCCCGTGCACCAGTTCGTCACCGACAGCCACCTGAACGAGCGCGGGCTCGGCAACTACTGGGGCTACAACACCATCGGCTTCTTCGCCCCGCACAACGCCTACGCCGCCAGCGGCGTCCGCGGCCAGCAGGTGCAGGAGTTCAAGACCATGGTCCGCGCCCTGCACGCGGCCGGGATCGAGGTGATCCTGGACGTGGTGTACAACCACACCGCCGAGGGCAACGGCCTAGGGCCCACGCTGTCCTTCCGCAGCATCGACAACTCCGCCTACTACCGGCTGGTGGACAACGACCGGCGCTACTACATGGACACCACCGGCACCGGGAACAGCCTGCTGATGCGGCACCCGCACGTGCTCCAGATGATCATGGACTCGCTGCGCTACTGGGTGCTTGACATGCACGTCGACGGCTTCAGGTTCGACCTCGCCGCCACCTTGGCCCGCCAGTTCTACGAGGTGGACCGGCTGTCGGCGTTCTTCGACCTGGTCCAGCAGGATCCGGTGGTCTCCCAGGTCAAGCTGATCGCCGAGCCGTGGGACGTGGGCGACGGCGGCTACCAGGTCGGCAACTTCCCGCCGCTGTGGAGCGAGTGGAACGGAAAGTACCGGGACACGATCCGCGACTTCTGGCGCGGCCAGCCCTCGACGGTGCCCGAGTTCGCCTCGCGGCTGACCGGGTCCAGCGACCTGTACCAGCAGGACAGCAGGCGCCCGGTCGCCTCGGTGAACTTCGTCACCTGCCACGACGGCTTCACCCTGGCCGACCTGGTCTCCTACGACCACAAGCACAACGAGGCCAACGGCGAGGACGGCCGGGACGGCAGCGACGACAACCGGTCCTGGAACTGCGGCGCCGAAGGTCCCACCGACGACAAGGCCGTGCTGGCGCTGCGGGCCAGGCAGAAGCGCAACTTCCTGGCCACGCTGCTGCTGTCGCAGGGAGTCCCGATGCTGCTCGCGGGCGACGAGATGGGGCGCACCCAGCGGGGCAACAACAACGCCTACTGCCAGGACAACGAGATCTCCTGGATGGACTGGGCGGTCCGGGCCGAAGAGGACCAGGCGCTGTTCGACTACGTCCGCACGCTCATCCGGCTCCGGGCCGACCACGCCGTCTTCCGCCGCCGCAGGTTCTTCCGCGGCCAGGCGATCCGCGGCGGCCGTAACCGGATCGGCGACATCGGCTGGTTCACGCTGGCGGGCGAGGAGATGACCGACGAGGACTGGGACGCGGGGTTCGCCAAGTCGCTGACGGTGTTCCTGAACGGCCGGGCGATCAGCGAGCCGGACCGGCGGGGCGAGCGAGTGCAGGACGACTCCTTCCTGCTGCTGTTCAACGCCAGCGACGATGACCTGCAGTTCGTCATCCCGCCGCGCCGCTACGGGCCGCGGTGGTCCAAGGTGCTGGACACGGCGTTCGCCGCGACGGACTTTGCCGACGAGAATCCCGTCAAGCCGGGAGACGCGATGACCGTGATCAACCACTCCCTGCAGTTGCTGCGCCGTGGCTGAGTCCCCAACCGGGTTCGCGGCCAGCCGCGCCAATGGCCCGGGGAACGGGCCCGGGAACGGGCCCGGGAATCGGCAGAGCGCCCCGGTGTCCACCTACCGGCTGCAGCTGCGGGACAGCTTCGGGTTCGGCCAGGCCGCCGAGCAGGCCGGCTACCTGGCCGCGCTGGGCGTGACGCACGTCTACCTGTCGCCGATCCTGCAGGCCAATCCGGGCTCGCCGCACGGGTACGACGTGGTGGATCATTCGCGGATCTCCACCGACCTCGGCGGGGAGCCCGCGTTCCGCGAGATGGCGGACGAGTTCCACCGGCATGGCCTCGGGGTCGTGGTCGACATCGTGCCCAACCACATGGCCCGGCCGACCCCGGAATCGCTCAACCGGCAGCTGTGGTCGGTGCTCTACCAGGGCCGGCAATCAGAGTTCGCGCACTGGTTCGACATCGACTGGGACGCGCAGGAGGGCACGCTGCTGATGCCCATCCTGGCCGGGCCGCTCGAGGAGTGCCTGAGCGATCTCATCATCGACACGGCCCCGAGGAACCCGGAGAACCCCGGTCACCGCGGGCCGGTGCTGCGCTATTTCGACCACGTGCTGCCGCTCCGGGACGGCGTCGCCGACCTGCCCATGGGCGTGCTGCTCGCCCAGCAGCACTACCGGCTCACCGACGCCCGCGACGCGGCCACCCAGCTCAACTACCGGCGGTTCTTCGACGTCGACGAGCTCATCGCGATCAGGGTCGAGGATCCCGGTGTCTTCGCCGCCACCCACCAGGTGCTGCTCCGCCTGCTGCGCGAGGGCCTAATCGACGGCCTGCGGGTGGATCATCCCGACGGGCTGGCCGACCCGCGCGGCTACCTCGCCCGGCTGGCCACCGAGACCGGCGGTGCCTGGGTAGTGGTGGAGAAGATCCTGGCTCCTGGCGAGGAACTGCCCGACTGGCCGTGCGCGGGCACCACCGGATATGACACCGTCGCCCTGGTCGGCGGGCTGTTCACGGACCCGGCCGGGGACATGCCGCTGACCGAGGAATACGTCCGGTTCACCGGCGGAAAGCAGGGTTTCGCCGAGGTGGAGCGGGACGCCAAGCACGACATCGCCGACGGCACCTTCGCCGCTGAGCTGTCCCGGCTGACCCGGCTGTTCTCCCGGGCCGGCTACCCGGCCCTGGACGGTTTTACCGCCGCGGACCTGCATGACGTGCTGGTCGCCGTGCTGGCCGACTTCGGCGTGTACCGGGCCTACGTAACCCCAGGCGAGCCGCCGTCCGCCGCCGCGGCGGCGGCGGTGACCGCGGCCACCACGGCGGCCCGGGACGGCCTGGACGAGCGCCTGCACCCGGCCCTGGACGCGGTACGAGTCGCCGTGCTCGGGCTGGGCGAGGTGACCTCTGACGCGGCCCGGCAGGCCGCGCGGGACGAGCTGATCGTGCGGTTCGGCCAGACCACCGGCCCGGTGCTGGCCAAGGGCGTGGAGGACACCGCGTTCTACCGCTGGTCGCGGCTGGCCGCGCTGAACGAGGTGGGCGGCAGCCCGGACATCTTCGGGATCAGCCCGGCCGAGTTCCACGCTGCCGCCGGCCGCCTGGCCCGGCGCTGGCCGTTCACCTTGACCACGCTGTCCACGCACGACACCAAACGGCAGGAAGATGTCCGGGCCCGGCTGGCCGTGCTGGCCGAATGGCCGCAGGAGTGGGGACACCAGGTGGCCGAGTGGCACGGGCTGGCCAGGTGGCTCACGGACGGCACCGCGGCCGAGGCCACGGAGCGGGCCCCGGAGCCCGATCTTGAGTACCTGATGTGGCAGACCCTGGTCGGAGCCTGGCTGATCGGGCCCGAACGCCTGGGCGAATACCTCGGCAAGGCGATGCACGAGGCCAAGACGCGGACGTCCTGGACGGTACGCCGGGCGGGCTATGAGTCGGCGGTGCTCGGCCTGGCCGACGCCGTGCTCGGCGATCCCGAACTGACCGCCGCCATCGCCGGTTTCGTGGCCAAGATCGCGCCGGACGCCCGGGTGAACACCCTCGGCGCGAAGCTGGTGCAGCTCACCATGCCCGGGGTGGCCGACGTCTACCAGGGCTGCGAACTTACCGGCCTCTCTCTGGTGGACCCGGACAACCGCCGGCCGGTCGACTACCAGCGCCGCCGGCGGCTGCTGGCCGCGCTTGCGGCCGCCCCGGACCAGGCGGTCGGCCTGGACGCGGAGAAGTTGCTGGTGACCTCCCGGGCGCTGTGGCTGCGGCGCGATCACCCGGACTGGTTCGCCGGGAGTTACACCCCGCTGGCGAGCGAAGGGCCGGCCGCCGAGCATGCGTTCGCCTTCCTGCGCGGCGGCCACGCGGTCACCGTCGTCACCCGGCTGCCCGCCGGGCTGCGGCGGCGCGGCGGCTGGGCGGACACCGCCCTGCCGCTGCCCGAACTGCACTGGCGGGACGTGCTGACCGGAATCAGGCACGCCGGCTTGCGGCCGCCGCTTTCCGAGCTGACCAGGCGGCTTCCGGTGGCGTTGCTCGTCCCGGACCGGGTCTACGAGATGGAGCAGGAGCGGCGCGCGGACGGCAGCCTGCGTTGACCGCGTTCAGCGTCTGGGCGCCCGCCGCGGGCAAGGCCGAGGTGGAGGTCGCGGGCCAGCGGTATCCGATGAGCCAGGAAAACGCGGGTACCGGCGCGGGCTGGTGGACCGCGGACGTGCCGGACGTGGCCGCCGGCATCGACTACGGGTTCCGGCTGGACGACGACGAGCCGCTGCCTGACCCGCGGTCCCTGCGGCAGCCGTTCGGCATCAAGGGCCTGAGCCGCACCTACGATCACGCCGCCTTCCGCTGGACGGACTCCAGGTGGCGCGGCGGCGCGCTGCACGGCTCGGTCATCTACGAGCTGCACGTCGGCACGTTCACCGCCGAGGGCACCTTCGACGCCGCCATCGGGCGGCTTGACCACCTGCGTGACCTCGGCGTGCATGCGGTGGAACTGATGCCGGTGGCGGCGTTCCCCGGCCGGCACGGCTGGGGCTACGACGGGATCAACCTGTGGGCGGTGCACGAGCCGTACGGCGGCCCCGACGGGCTCAAGCGGTTCGTCGACGCCTGCCACGAGCGTGGCCTGGCCGTGCTGCTCGACGTGGTGTACAACCACGTCGGCATCGGCAGCCGGCTGGGCGACTTCGGGCCGTATTTCACCGAGGCCCACGTGACGCCGTGGGGCCCCGCGGTGAACCTGGACCAGCCCGGGTCCGACGAGGTCCGCGCGTACCTCATCGGCAACGCGCTGATGTGGCTGCGCGACTACCACCTGGACGGGCTGCGGCTGGACGCGGTGCACGCCCTGGAAGACCACCGGGCCCTGCACTTCCTCGAGGAGCTCGCGACCGAGGTGCACGCGCTCGCCGCCCTGCTGAACCGCGAGCTGATCCTGATCGCCGAATCCGACACCAACGACCCCCGGCTGGTTACCTCACGGGAGGCGGGTGGCTACGGGCTGGCCGCACAGTGGAGCGATGACTTCCACCACGCGGTGCACGCGGCGATCACCGGCGAGCGGCAAGGCTACTACTGCGACTTCGGCTCGCTGGAGACGCTGGCCAAGACCTATACCAAGGTGTTCTTCCACGACGGCATCTGGTCCGCCTTCCGCGGCCGGACGCACGGGCGGCAGGTCGACGTGTTCCGCCTCCCCGCCCACCGCTTCCTGGGCTACCTGCAGAATCACGACCAGATCGGCAACCGGGCCATCGGCGACCGGATCGCCGCGACGCTGTCGCCCGGGCTGGTCAAGGTCGGCGCCGGCCTGGTGCTGACCTCGCCCTACACCCCGATGCTGTTCATGGGAGAGGAGTGGGGCGCGGACACCCCGTGGCAGTACTTCACCGACCACATCGAGCCCTGGCTGGCCAAGGCCGTCGCGGAGGGGCGCGAGGCCGAGTTCGCCACGCACGGCTGGAACGCGGCCGATATGCCCGACCCGCAGGACGAGGCGAGCTTCCTCCGCTCCAAGCTCGACTGGGAGCAGCGCCATCACGAGCCGCACCTCGGCCTGCACGCCTGGTACCGGGAGCTGATCGCGCTGCGCCGGGCCAGGCCCGAGCTGACCGATCCGCGGCTCGACCGGGTACACGCCGACTTCGACGACGACGCGCGCTGGCTCGTGGTCCGGCGGGGCCGGCTGCGGATCGCGGTGAACCTCGGTACCAGCGCCGCCCGGCTGCCGCTCAGGCAGCCGGGCATCGGCGTGCTCGCCGCCTCCAGCCCGGGAGTCGCGATTCACCGGAACGTGGCGGCGATGCCTCCCGCCGCTTTCGCCGTCATCGAGACGAGGGCGCTGAGCCCGCTCGCCAGCTGAGCCCGGGACCTCCGCTCAGGTGGCGGGGTCGGCGGAGAAGGTGATGTCGCGGGCCTGGATGCGGGCGACGTTTTGGGTAGCCTGGTCCGCGGGATTAGCTGGCGCAGCTCTGCTGGGCGGCGGTAACCACGGTGGAGAAGACCCAGGGGTTCTCCGGCGCGCTGCCCCCCTGCAGCGCCTTGGGCAGGCCGCTGGGGAACGTGAACGAGGCGCGGGTCCAGAACCAGCGGGTTCCCGACGATGAGCAGGCCTTCACCGGATCGCTCAACGTGACCACCGTAGCCACCGAATAAACCGGCCCGGCGGCGCAACTCGGATTGCAGGCATCCAGCTTATAAATGCCCGTTCCGACGGCCTCAGTGGCGGACCACGTGGCCCAGGACATCTTGTCAAGAATCGCGGTGGAATCACCGGATAGCGGGCAACCCGAATTACACGCCGGCCGGTACAGCACGGTCCCGTTAATGTCCTGGGCTTGGGCCAGGAAGGTGCTCGCCCCGGCGGCCGAGGCGGTCACGCTTGGTGAGGTCGGCGGCCTCGTGGGCGCCAAGGCCGGGCCGCTCGGCGACCCGGAGCCGGCCGCCGATGCCGGGCTGGACGCCGTGGCCGGGGCGCTCGCCTGGCTCGACGCCGCCGCCGAGCTACTCGATGAGTTACAAGCGGTCACCAGCAAGGCGGCGCAAGCCAGCACTGCCCAGCCCGTCCAACCCGGCCCCTGACGGGTTCTGCGCGCATTCGTGGTCAACATGGATTCCACCCCAAAAATCCAAACACCGCAAACATCCCCAACACCCCTCAAATTCCTTAGCGGCTCGGTGAGCCGTCCCACTCATACGACGCCCGCCGCGCCGCCGTGGTTGGGGGCAGCTTTACGCGGGGCGGAAACCATGGCCCGTTCGGCATAGATATTACGGGCCGGGCCGGCTACGGCGGTTTAAGGGGCCGAACGGACCTGGGTAATTGTCGTGCCTGAAGGCTCGCGGCCTACCCGAAGCACTGGCCCTCGCCCCGGTACGTGGGTACGACCGTGACCTGCCCGTCGTCGTGGATCACGTGGTATGCACCGAAGCGCTCGGCGAGTTCGCCGGCCTTGGCGTGGCGTAGCCAGACCCGGTCGCCGGGCTGCAGGTGGCCGGCCGCGGTGCCGCGCACCGGCGTCTGGACCTCGCCGGCGCCCTCGACTCCGGTGAGGCTGAGGCCTGCGGGCAGGTACGGCCGCGGCAGCCGGTCCGGGGTGCCCGTGCCGGAGGCGATGTAGCCGCCGGAGAACAGCGTGGCGATACCTGGGGTCGGCCTTCTCACCACCGGCAGCGCGAACAGCAAGGCGGGTTCGGGGGTGAACCGGCGGTACGCGTCGAACAGGGTCGGGCCGACCAGCCCAGAACCCGCCGTGAGTTCGGTCACCGACGCGTCCCGCGCGGTCGACTCCAGGCTGCCTGTCCCGCCGCCGTTCACGAACTCCAGGGTGGTCAGGGCCTGGATCAGGCGGATTGCCTCGGCCCGCCGCCGGTTGAGTTCCGGGACCGAACGGCCCTGGATCAGCCTGATCAGCCGGGCCTTGAGCGGATGCCCGGGCGGCGCGTCACCCAGGCCGGCGATCTGTCCCTCGTACCCCATCACGCCGGCCAGGCGGAAGCCCGCACGGCGCGTGATCGCCTTCGCGAAGTCCGCCGCCTGCTCCGGCGTGTGCAGCGGAGAGCGCCTGGTGCCGATGTGCACCATGGGCCTGCGCCCAGCGGGCGCCAGGAGACGTCGAGGTCCAGGCAGACCCGGATCTCCGGGTGGCCGTCACCCAGGGCGCGGTCCACCACGTCCAGGTGCGCGTCGGAGTCGGTCATGATCGTGATGCACTGCCTGGCCTGGCCGTCGGCGGCCAGCGCCCGCAGCGCCCGCCTGTCCACGGTGGGGTAGGCCACCAGCAGGTCGTCGCTGGTGCCCATGGCGTGCAGCCAGAGGGCTTCGGCCAGCGAGTAGCACATGACACCCCGGTAGCCGGGCGTGGCCAGCGCGCGCTCGATCAGGTAGCGGCACCGCAGCGACTTGGTGGCCACCCGGATCGGCCGGCCCCCGTTCCCGGTCAGCGCCGCCCGGCGGGTCATGTCGGCGGCATTGCGGTCGAAGGCGCCCAGGTCCACGATGGCCAGCGGCGGGTCGAGGTCCGCGGTGGCGCGGTCGTACCGCGCGCGGGCGGCCTGGCGGGGATTCGCCGCCGCTCGCTCGGCGAGGCCGCGGCCCTGGTCGACTGACATGCTCGCACAGTAGACCAGCGCTGCGGAAATATGAATACTGTGCGGTAATGAAAGCTTCCTCTCGTACAGCCCCCGCGGCGCCCCGCGCCTGGCGGAACTGGGCCGGGACGGCGACGGCAACCCCGGCGCGCTGGTGCCGGCCTCGCAGCGAGGCCGAGATCTCGGCCGCGGTCAAGGACGCGGCGTCGGCCGGGCTGCGGGTACGCGCGCTCGGCAGCGGGCACTCGTTCACCGCGGTCGCGGCGACCTCCGGGGTGGCGCTCGACCTGTCCCAGTGGACCGGGATCACCGCCGCGGACACCGGGACGGGCCTGGTGACCGTACGGTCGGGGACCACGCTGCGGGCCCTCAATGCCGAGCTTGGCGGGCTCGGGCTGGCCATGGCCAACCTCGGGGACATCGACGCGCAGACGCTGGCGGGCGCCCTGTCCACCGGCACGCACGGCACCGGCGCCCGGCTCGGCGGGCTCGCCACTCAGGTGGAATCGCTCGAGCTCGTGCTGGCGGACGGGTCGGTGGTGTCGTGTTCGGCCACATCGCGGCCTGAGCTTTTCGCGGCCGCACGGATCGGCCTCGGCGCACTCGGCGTGATCACCAGCGTGACGCTGCGCTGCGTGCCGTCGTTCACGCTGCTGGCGGACGAGCGTCCGGTGCTGGTAGAAGAGGTCCTCGAGCAGTTCGACGCGCTGGCCGACACCAACGACCACTTCGAGTTCTACTGGTTCCCCTACGGCCGCAAGGCCCTGGTCAAGCGGAACAACCGGATATCGCCCGGTGGCTCGGCGGCCCGGCCGGCGGGACCTAGGCACGCTGGGGATTCTAGGACGATGCCGGGGTGGCGGAGGTTCTGGGAGTTCGAGGTGATGGAGAACGCCGCCTTCGGGACGCTGTGCCGGATCGGCCGGGCCAGGCCGCGCCTCATCCCCGCGCTGAACAGGTTCTCGTCGGCCGCGCTGTCCTCCCGGTCCTATGCCGACCTGTCCCACCGGGTGTTCGTGACCCCCCGCCGGGTCCGCTTCGCCGAGTCCGAGTACGCCGTTCCACGTGAATCACTGGGCCACGTGATCGCCGAACTGCGCCGCGCCGTGCCCCGCCTGCCCGATCCCGTCATGTTCCCGGTCGAGGTGCGGGTGGCGGCCGCCGACGATATCTGGCTCTCCACCGCCTACGGCCGGGAGTCCGCCTACGTGGCGATCCACCAGTACGCCGGGCTGCCGTACCGGGCCTACTTCGACCGGTTCGAGTCCATCGTGGCGGAGGTCGCGGGCCGGCCGCACTGGGGCAAGCTCCATTCGCTTGACGCCGGACGCCTCCGTCCGCTCTACCCCCGCTTTGACGACTTCCGCCAGGTCCGCGCCGAGGTCGACCCCGAAGCCAGGTTCGGCAATTCCTACCTGACCCGGGTCCTCGGTGATGCTCACGACTTGTGACGGAAAAATTACGCAACCTGCCTGGGCCGAACCGGGCTTGGCTGGCTGCCCGTAATCGGGGTTAGTGGCCAGTGCACGCGGCCGCCATGAAAGGTCACGGTCTGCGGGGCATGAACGAAATGATCCGCAGGCCATGACCACCGCCTTCTTTCACTAATGGCGGCCGCGGCACCGGTCACGCAGCCGATCGCGCCTTGGTGGCGTGGTCGATGAGAACGTATCCCGCGCGGGGGAAGGCAGGTGAGGCGATGGCAGCTGGGCGCCGCGCCGCGGCCACGACTCCACTGGCGTGGCTGGCGGCGGCCCATCAGGGCGGCAGTGGTTCGGTCGCGGGCCGGATCGCGCTGGTTGCCGTGGCGGTGCTGACCGTCGGCGCATTCGTGGTCCTGCAGATCAAGGCGAGATCGCACCGACAGCGGCCACCATCCGAGCCGCGCCGCCGCCGGTACAACCCCTCCGACTGGCGGACGCTGCCGCCGCCGTACTGGCCCGAAGGCCGGGACGACGAGGGGCCGCTGGGCAACGAATACAGGCACCGGCCCGACTGGAGATACGGGTACCCTCCGGGCTACGAGCCTTACCCCCTCTACGATCCCGCCCGGTCACCGTGGGCCACCCGGGACGACGCGGTGCGCGACCCGAGATCCTTAAGCGGCACCGGCCAGAGGGCACGGCGGTCTTCCTAAGTCCGACTCTGCGTGTCTAAGGTATTCGTATCGGTAACGGGCAAACGTGTTGATTGGCGGCAATTGGTTGCGCTCGCGGCAAACACGGTGTGCGGATGAGCGTTGACGATCCCTCTGACGACGATGATCGGGTACCCCGAGCATGACCACGTCAGGCCGGTTCAAAGAGAGGCGGGAGGGGGCGTCGTGACGTTAGCTTGGGACGCGCTGAACGAACTCGACGCCTACCGGGTTACCGAAATCCCGCGGCGCTCCGACGCGGACGCGGCACCACCCGCGCAGGACCGGCCCAACGACCCGGGCCGGACTCAGCGGCTCGCCGCCTTGATCGCGGCGTATCACGTCGGGGCGGAAGCCAAGGAAAATGGCTCGTCCGCCCTGGCCATCGGCTGGATAAGGCACAGCGCGGGCGGCCCGGTCCAGGTTCTGGTGGCGGGCGCGGGCCTAGTCGGCAGTGAGGCTGGTCAGGAAGTCTTCCTGACGCTTCCCGGTGGCGCGAGAGGCCAGCCGCTGCCGCGTGGCACGATGGCCGCTCTGATGGCGCAGCTGCCATCCTGGCGCACGATCGGCGGAATAAGCGACGGGCTGCTGCCGGATAATGAGCGTCGCCCCGGTGACCGGCCGCCCCCGTCGATGGAAGAATGCTTGCTTGCTGTGTGGCCAGGCCCGTTTGGCTGGCTGCTTCTTGCCGAGCCGCTGAGTGCGGCCGAGATCCAGGAAATGGCGGACGAGCTCGCTCAGCTCGAGCAGTATTCGACGGGCAATTCGGACAGATTTCCCGAACGGGCCACGGCCACTCGCCGGCTAAGCCTGCGTCATGCCGAGATGCGGAAGGGCTCCTCGGCGGGCCTGTGGCAGGTCCGGCTGCTCGCGGGCGGCACCAGCGCCGAGGCCGCGTCGCGGGTGGCCGGGCTGGTGTGCGCCTCGGCCGACCTGGACGGCCTGCCCTACGCCGTCACCGCCGCCAGCAGCGCGGCCCGCAGCTTGCAGGAAGTCCTGGAGGAACCGAGCCCGGCCCTGGCCGGGGGAGACGCGGTGCCGGGCCACCCGTTTTACGCGAGCACCGAGTTGATCGCCGCGCTGGCCCGGCCGCCAGAACGCGAGATGCCCGGAATCCGGCTGGCGCTGCGGCCGGATTTCGACGTCACCCAGGAGCCCGTGGCCGGCCGCGAGGCGATCGGCGTCGGCGAGATTCTGGACCGAAGCCGCAGGCCAGCAGGTCCACTGGTGCTGCCGCTCGACTCCCTGAACCGGCACGTTTTCGTCAGCGGCGCTACCGGGTCGGGGAAGTCGCAGACCGTACGGACCCTGCTCGAGGCTGCCACCAGGGCCGGAATCCCCTGGCTGGTGGTGGAGCCGGCGAAGGCCGAATACCGGCTGATGGCCGCGCGCCTGGCCGGGCTGGGCGGCGGAGTCCCGGGAACCGATGCGGTGGTCTCCGAGGTGGTTCGGATCCGGCCGGGCGAGTCGGACGCGATCGCGGCCGGGCTCAATCCGCTCGAGCCCGCGCCGGACGAAAACGGGCACCGTTTCCCGCTGCAGACCCACGCCGACCTGGTCAAGGCGCTGTTCATCGCGTCCTTCCGTTCGGACGAGCCCTTCCCTCAGGTGCTCAGCGCGGCTCTGACCAGGGTGTATGAGGACGCTGGCTGGGACCTGGCCCTAGGTGAGACGGTCGCGGCCGACGCCAACCCCAGCTATCCGAACCTCGCCGATCTTCAGCGGGCCGCGATCAGGATCGTCCGGGAAGTCGGCTACAGCCAGCGGATCACCGACGACGTGCTCGGCTTCATCAAGGTGCGGATTTCGAGCCTGCGGCTCGGTACCACCGGGCGGTTCCTGCAGGGCGGTCACCAGCTCGACTTCGGCAAGCTGCTGCGGACCAATGCCGTGCTCGAGATCGAGGACGTGGGTGATGACAGCGACAAGGCGTTCCTGATGGGGACGGTGCTGATCAGGCTGGTCGAACACCTGCGGATGGTGAACCGGGCCACGCCACCGGGCCCGGCCACGCTCCGCCACCTGACCGTCATCGAGGAGGCGCACCGGCTGCTCCGCCGCCCGGAGGCTCCGGGGAGCGGCGGCTCGGGCGGCGCAGCGGCCCACGCGGTCGAGATGTTCGCCGGGCTGCTCGCCGAGATCCGCGCCTACGGCGAGGGGCTCATCATCGCCGAGCAGATCCCGGACCGCCTCATCGCCGACGTCATCAAGAACACGGCGGTGAAGATCACCCACCGGCTGCCCGCGGCCGACGACCGCGATGCCGTGGGCGCGACGATGAACATGACGCAGGCGCAGAACCGGTTCCTGGTCACCCTCAAGCCGGGCGAGGCCGCGGTGTTCGCGGACGGCATGGACTTCCCGCTGCTGGCGCAGATGCCCGACGGCACCAGCCGGGAAGCAGCCGTGCAGGCAGCCACCGCCACCCCGGCCGGAGTCGTCCGGTCGCGCAGCATCACCTGCGGTGCCGACTGCTTCGGGCGGCCCTGCACGCTGCGGGACATGCGGGTAGCCCAGCGCGCGCTTGACGAGTATCCGGTGATCAGGCTGTGGGCCGAACTGTCGGTCCTCGCACACCTGGTCGGCTGGCCGATGCCGGTGCCGCGCACCGCGCTGCTCTCGCTCCTGCAGATGATGCCGTCCCGGCTGCGGGACTGCGCCATCTCCCACAGTGTCGATGCGGCCCTCGGCGTCCGGGTACCGGTCATCGCCGGGCGGGTCAGCGCGATCGGCCTCGCCTCCCACGTCAGCACCGCGATCAGGTCCAGGGTCTCTCGGGGAACCTGGCTGTGCCAGCGGGAAGAACCCCAGTGGCTCGCCCCCGCCTACAAGTGGACGCTCGTCCTCGACGCGCTCAAGACAGCTGACAGGAAGAGCCCGGGGGCAGGTCCGCACCCGCGGAGTTCGGAATGGGAGCGGACGTACGGGCAGGCGATTACGGGCGACACCTGTGCGCGCCAGGTGGGGACGGTGCAGCGCTGGTACGACGGTGCGCAGCGTGATGGCTGGGAGGTGCGGGCCGTGGCGTTCGGCGTCGACAGCCCTTCCGGCATCGAGAAAGCCGCCGGTGCCCGCGCCGAAGACGATGACTTCGAGGAGCGCCTGACCGGCTACCTCGACCAGTTCGTCGACTGCCGCTGGCCGCGGCTGTACCTGACCGCCGACTCGCTCGGGGATCCCCCAGAGCAGCGGTAACTCAGGCGCAGGCGCCCTTGGTTGTCCACAGCACAATCCACAGAAGTGTGCATCGGGTTGCCAGTGTCACTCTGCATCCTGGGCCGTTGGGTAAAGAGTTATCCACAGTGCGTGGTTGTGGAGAACATCGCTCAGGTCATCGGCAACAGTTCGGGGAGCCGTCCGGACGATGCCGCCGACACCGAACGCCAGCCCCATCGGCCGGAAACGCAGAGCCAGACGAACGCGATGGCGGCGAGCAGGCGGATGGTCGGCGTGAGCCACGTTCCGTTGAACTGGCCAAGGTCATAGAGCCAATGCGGTTCGACCGGGCTCTGGATGGCCTGAGCGTAGATGGTCGCACCCGCCAGCAGGCGGATCAGGACCACCCAGTCCAGCCGCGACGCCGAGTAAAGCGCGAGCAGGCTTATGGCCATCACGTCGTACCAGGGTCGCTGGAACGCCGTGACGAAGAGCCACGCCAGGCTCAGGGCCAGGGCCGGGGCGACGGCCGGCAGGCTGGGTACCCGGTCCGGCAAGCGCAGCAGAGCTAGCAGCGCGACCGCCGCGAACAGCAGGTCGGCGATCAGTACGAGGTGCGGCGGGGCGCTTGACACGCTGAACTGGGTATAGCCGAGCACCGGCCGCCAGAAGAGCTGGTACATCGTGTCCCAGGTAATTCCCGTGCTCCGGGTGACGAGCACCTTGATCGCCGGGGAGCCGGCCGCCAGATAGGCCGGGATGACCGCCACTGCGAAGCCGGCCGCGGCGGCTGTGGCGGCCGTGACCGACCTGCGGCAAGCCCAGGCCACAGCCAGGCCAAGGAGAACGTATTCCACCTTGATGTCGGCCGCCACGCCGATCAGCAGGCCGGCCAGGACCGCCCCGCCGGCACCGATCCCGGCACCGATCTCCGGCCGTGCCTTGCTCTCGCCGCGCGGGCCGCTCTCTTCCTGCGGAGTGCGCGCTCGCAGTGCCGCGATTCCCAGCAGCCCGAACACCACGGCCAGCCCGTCGATGTGGCCGCCCGCGACGATCTCCCACAGCAGCAGCGGGTTCACTGACCACAGCAAGTGGGCTCGCAGCCGCATCTCGGGGTCGGAGCGGAGCAGGCGGTCCAGGATCAGGATCACCGCCCCGAAGGCGACCGCTTCCTCCAGCTTCAGCCAGAAGGTGATGCGGGCCAGCGACGTCCCGCCAAGCTCGGCTGCGCCCCACTCCGCCGCAGTGGCCAAGGGTCCGTAGACGGACACCGCGTTCGCCCAGCTAGACGGGATCTCGCCGAACGGTATCTGCCTGCCGACCGGATCGCCCGTCCGCTCCAGCTGCAGCGGGGTCATGACGTACGGACTGTGCCCGATCACCGCGGTGCGGCCGCTGGCGGCATAGGAGATGGAGTCCGTCGAGCCGGCCGGCGGCAGCACGGTAAGCACCACCACGGCCAGGAACGCGGCCGCGATGACCGGCCGGACCGGCGGTCGTGCCCCACGGGCCACGGCGACGAGGCCGGCGATCACTCCAGCGCAGCCCAGCGCCATCGCCGCCCATAGCGAAACCGTCACGAACGTGGCCGTCAGGTGCAGAGTATGCCACCAGGGGGGACCGCTCGCCCGGCGCATGGCGGGCACCGAGACGTTCGGGCCCGCGGCCGAGATCACGATCATGACCAGCGTCGAGACCGTGATGGCAACCGCCGAGAGCCAGCCGGTCAGGCGGGTGAGTTCGGGCGAGCCGGGACGGTTCACCCAGGTCGGGCTGGTCGCTTCGACCCCGTCCCTGTCACTCACCACATCGCCTGTCTACTGGTCATAGTCGTGGATGCCGCGCTCGCGGGTCCGTGACTAGACGGTACCGGATCATGTGCACGGCGGTCCTGACTCGAGCGTCGAAGCAGCCCGTTCGGGTGAAGGCCGGGACGCCTGCGGAGGGAACGGAAGCGCCCGCGGCTGCCGCCGCGCCGCCGCCTCTGGCGATCAGCGTGGCGAACAGCGCTGCGGGCGCCTCTCCGTCAGCTTCCGGGACGTGGATGTCCCTGTTCCGTCAGATGCCGGGCGTCGTGACCCGGCCGTTCACTTCCGAACCCGCGGCCGCGTCACTCGCCGTGTCTCCGGCCTGTGTGCCCCGTTCGTCCTCGGACGACTCGGTGGCATCCTTAGCCTCCGCGGTGGCACTGGCGTAACGACGCCGCATGGTGATGGCGGCGCCAGCGCCGGCCGCGGCCATCGCTGCGCCGACACCGAGCAGCAAGCGCCAGTCCAGCAGCCTCCGGATACCGGTCCGCTTCGTTCCGCTCACCCTGACCTGGGCAGCGGTTGACCGCAGGGCCGATGAAACTTTCGGGGCGACGGTGATGTCGACGGCGTCCGCAGCGTCTTCCAGTCGAGGCGCGGCCCACTCCCGTGCGCCCAGGACGGCCTCCTCCAGTCGAGGCGCGGCCCATTCCCTGGCGCCTTCGACGCCCTGGCGGACTCCCTGGACCGCTGTCGTTCCCGCGCGCTTCCCCACCGGGATGGCCTGCGCGGCGGCGTCCTTTACGCGTATGCCGATGGCAGCCGCCCCGCCGGTGGTGCGGTTGGTATTGGTATTGGTAAGGGGCACAGTAAACCTCCCGAGCGTGTTCCCGCTATCACAGGCTTCCCGGCTGTGCTGGGTTCAATCATCGCGCGCTACCGGTACGGTGATGACTGGAGGAAATTTACGCCGACGAAATGTCCGGCCAGTTAGCTGGCTGGACGAGGAGTCAACCGCATGACAGACACGCTGACCGCAACGCTGCGCACCAATCAGGGCCCGGTTGTCATCCGCCTTTTCCCTGATCACGCGCCAAAGACGGTGCGTAACTTCGTGGAACTGGCCGAGGGTAGCAGGCAGTGGACCGACCCGCGCACCGGGCGGACCACCACCGACAAGCTCTACGACGGTACGGTGTTCCACCGGGTCATCCCCGACTTCATGATCCAGGGCGGGGACCCGCTCGGATCCGGCCGGGGCGGCCCCGGCTACAAGTTCGCCGACGAAATCCACCCGGACCTCGCGTTCGACCGGCCGTACCTGCTGGCCATGGCGAACGCCGGACCCGGCACCAATGGCTCGCAGTTCTTCATCACGGTCGTGCCGACCCCCTGGCTGAACGGCAAGCACACCATCTTCGGTGAGGTCATCGAGGGTGCCGATGTGGTCGACCTGATCACCCGGGTCAAGACGGGCAGCCAGGACAGGCCGGTGGAGGACGTGACCATCGAGTCGGTCACGGTAGAACGCGGCAACAGCGCTTCCTGATTGGACCAAGGCGTGAGCATGACCAGCGATTCCGGATCGGGCGGACAGAGCCGGCCGGACGGGGTCGCGCCGGGGACTGGTGGGGACCAGCAGGTCCCCACCTGTTACCGCCACCCCGGCAGGGAAACGTATGTCTCCTGTGTCCGGTGCGAGCGCTACGCGTGCCCTGACTGCATGCGCGCGGCCTCGGTGGGCCAGCAGTGCGTGGAGTGCGTGGGCGAGGGCGCGCGGAGCACCCGCCAGGCCAGGACCACCTTCGGCGGCCGCCCGGCTGCGACCGCCGTCGTTACCTGGACGCTGGTCGCCATCAACGTGGCGATGTTCCTGGTCATCTGGGTCCGCCCGGGCATCGTCAACGACCTGGAGATGCTCGGGTACGCCTCGTATACCCCGGGCGGCCCGATGCACGGGGTGGCCGCGGGCGAGTGGTACCGGCTGATCACGTCGGCGTTCGTGGTCCCCGGGGCCAGCCTGAGCGGCCTGGGGCTCATGGACATCCTGTTCAACATGTGGGCGCTGGTCTTCGTGGGACCTGCGCTCGAGGGCCTCCTCGGCCGGGTCCGCTTCCTCGCGGTGTACCTGCTCAGCGCCGTCGGCGGCGCGGTGATGTATTACTTCCTCGCCCCGCAGAACGTGTTCGCCGCCGGCGCCTCGGGTGCCATCTTCGGGCTGTTCGGAGCATGGTTCGTGGTGTCAAGGCGGCTCAGGGTCGACACCCGCGGGATCGTGATACTGATCGCCATCAACCTGGCTCTCAGCTTCTTCTTCCACAACATCATCGCCTGGCAGGATCACATCGGCGGGCTGCTCACCGGCGCGCTGCTCACCGCCGCCTACGCGTACGCGCCCCGCAAGAACCGCACTGTCATCCAGGTAGCCGCCACCGTCGCGGTCGTGGCCTTGATCGCGATTGCGATCGTCGTCAGGAACGGCCAGCTCACCAGCGGCGTGGTCTAGGGCGGGCAGGTCTTACAAGCGGGGCGAGCCCGGGATCAGCGCCACCTGGTGGACAAGGTGACGCCCGCGATGATGAACGCGAAGCCGATCACGAGGTTCCATGCGCCCAGGCTGGATATGCCGGGTATCGAGCCATTGGACAGGTAGTACGCCACGATCCAGGCGAGGCCGAGGACCAGGCAGGCCACGATGGTCGGACCGACCCATGGCGCACTGACCTTCCTCCCCGCCGTCTTCGGCGGCGGAGGCGTGTAGACCGTCCTCTTGCGGACGCGCGACTTGGGCACGACGGCCTCCTGCGAACCCGCGATCAAACCCTGCGATGCGGACCTAAGCGTAGCCGGTCTCCGCCGTAGTCGGCGCGATCTGCGTTTCCCGGACGACTAAACTCGCCGCGGCGAGTTAAACTCGCCGCGGCGGCAGGCTCCGGTCCGCGGAGATGCCGTCGACGCCAGCCCGGGGCGGTTCGACGTCGCCTGCCGATCGACACCCCGGGCTTTAAACGGCCAGGACCTCAGAACCCGTTGCCCGGGCCGCTGGCGGTAGCGGTCGGTGTCCCGGTCGGGGAGCCTGGGGCGGACGGAGACCCGGTCGGCGAAGAGGCGCCGGTCTGCACGTAGATGGTGACCGTAGAGCCCTTTGCCGCGGTGCCGTTGCCGGTGGGCACCTGGTTGAAGACCGTGCCGTTGGCGAACTGTGACCCACCCGACCCTTGCTGGACGTTGACCTGGAAGCCGGCCTGGGTCAGGACCTGGGTGGCGGTCTGCTGGGACTCGTTGATGACCGAGGGCACCGTGACGACTCCGCCGGAAACGGTGATGATCACCGTGGAGCCCGACGCGGCCGTGCCGCTGCTCGGACTCTGGGCGGTCACCTGGCCGATCGGCGCGGACGAGGTGGGATCGTTCTTGACGGAGGGCTTGAAGCCCGCATTCTGCAGCGCGGACACGGCTGCGGTCTCCTGCTGGCCGACCACGTTCGGCACGGCGACGGGCGCTGTTCCGGTGGAGACATACAGCGTTACCAGCGTGTTCGCAGGCACATTGTTGCCCTGCTGGGGGGTGGAGCTGATCACCAGGCCCTTGTTGACGCTGGACGAGACCTGATCGACGACCGTCCAGCGTAGGTGCGCGGCCGTGATCTGCGCCTTCGCCGTGGCGACAGGCTCGTTGTCCACCAGCGGCACCGCGTAGGTCTTGCCGCCTCCGGCAAGCAGGTAGTAGGCCACGCCGGCGACGACGCCGAACACCAGCACCAGACCGAGCACCCAGGGGATCCAGCGGCGGCTTGTCCCGCCGCCCCCGCGCCCGCCCCGGTCATAGCCCCGGCCCGCGTAGTCGTAGTCCTCGACCGGCGGGATCTGCGACGTGGCTCCGGCCATCATCGGGCCGGCGCCCATCCGCTGGGTCTGCGGGTACATGTCGAACCTGGTCGGAGGGGCCGCCGCGACCGGCATGCCGGAGGCGGCGCGCTGCAGGTCGGTGCGCATGTCCGCGGCGGTCTGGTACCGGTCCGCCGGGGACTTGGCCATGGCCTTCAGCACGATCGCGTCCGCCCACACCGGGACGTCGGGATCCACCCGGGACGGCGGCACCGGGTTCTCCCGCACGTGCTGGTAGGCGATCGCGACCGGCGAGTCGCCGGTGAACGGGGGCCGGCCGGTCAGCAGCTCGTACAGCAGGCACCCGGTCGAGTACAGATCACTGCGGGAATCGACCCGCTCACCCCGGGCCTGCTCCGGCGACAGGTACTGCGCGGTCCCGATCACCTGGGCCGTCTGGGTCATGGTGGACTGGGCGTCGCTCATCGCCCGGGCGATGCCGAAGTCCATGACCTTGATGTCGCCGTTGCGGGTCACCATCACGTTGCCCGGCTTGATGTCCCGGTGCACGATGCCGGCCTGGTGGCTGTAGTCCAGGGCGCGCAGCACCCCGTCGATGATCTCCAGCGACCGCTCCGGCAGCAGCCGGTGACCTTCCTGCAGCAGGTCACGCACTGTGCGGCCGTCCACGTACTCCATGACGATGTACGGCACGGGGTGGCCCGTGGCCATATCCTCGCCGGTGTCGTAGACCGCCACGATGGACGGGTGGTTGAGCGAGGCCGCCGACTGCGCCTCGCGGCGGAACCTGGCCTGGAATATCTGGTCCCTGGCAAGGTCGGCGCGCAGCGTCTTGATCGCGACGATCCGATCAAGCCGGATGTCACGCGCCCGGTACACCTCGGCCATGCCGCCGCGGCCCACCACGCCATCGAGTTCGTAGCGGCCGCCGAGTAGACGGGGCTGTGTCATATCTCGCACTGTGCCAAACCACCCTGCGTTTTTTCTAGTGTCTCTAGGACGTCGAAGACGAAGACGTTGGTGACGGGCTCGTCGGGGTCGGCGAGCTCGTCGGGGTTGGCGAACTGCTCGCCGAGGCCGAGGGGCTAGCCGAGGGCGACGCCGTCCGGGACGGTGTCGGTTTAACGGATTTGGTCGGCTTAGGGTTGCCGGCAGTGCGGCTGGGCGAGCTTTTCGGCTGCACCACCACCACACTAGAAGGCGTCGGACTGGGGTCCGGGCTGACCGTGCTGGGGGACGGCCTGACGCTCGGTGAGTTCAGCTGCCGCGCCGTGCTGCCTGTATTTCCGCTGGTCTGGCCCGTGGAATGACTACTCAGGTACAGGCCGGTCGCGACCGCTGCGGCACACAGGACCGCGGTCGAGCCCACGGCCACCAGCTGGCGGCGCCGACTGGGGCGGTACGTACCACCGCCACGCGGCCGGCGGGAGCCGGGGCCTTCCTCGCCGAACAGGGCACCGGTCGCCGCGGGCGGCATGTCCGCCCGGGTGGCGCCCAGGTATTCGGCGGAATCCGCAGACCCGCCCAGGGTCAGCGCGTCCCGCAGTACGTCGGCGCGATCGGCGACCACCCGGACGCTGGCGGGGCGCTCCTCCGGCGTCTTGGCCAGCATGTGGTAGACCAGATCGCTGACCGGCTGCGGCACGTCCGGCGGCAGCGCGGGCACCGGCTCGTGCTTGTGCGCGAACGCGATCGCCAGCGGCTCGCTGGCCGTGAAGGGCGGATGCCCGGCCAGGCATTCGTAGGCGACCACGCCGAGGGAGTAGATGTCAGAGGCATCGGTCACCTGGGCGCCGGTGGCCTGCTCAGGCGATACGTACATCGCCGTGCCCATCACCATGCCGGTCTCGGTCAGGTGCGACGCCTGCGCCGCGGCCACCGCGGTGGCGATGCCGAAGTCGGTGATCTTCGTGGTGCCGCCCGCGGCGACCAGCAGGTTGCCCGGCTTGATGTCGCGGTGCACGATGCCGGCCTGGTGCGCGGCGTCGAGCGCGCGCGCCGCCTGGCTGACGATGTCCAGCGTGGCGTCCGGGGAAAGCCGGCCCGCCCGGGCCAGGATCGCGGACAGCGGCTCGCCGTTGACCAGCTCCATGACCAGGTACGCGCCGCCGAACTCGGAGGACTCGCCGTAGTCGTAGACCCGTGCGATGCCCGGATGGGACAAGCTGGCCGCGTACCGCGCCTCGGCGCGGAACCTGGCCAGGAACGCCTCGTCGCCGGCCCGTCCGGTGGGCAGCAGCTTGATCGCGACGGCGCGGTTGAGCAGGTTATCCTGGCCGCGCCACACCTCGCCCATGCCGCCGGCCGCTATGCGGTCGGTCAGCCGGTAGCGGCCGGCCAGCAGATAATCGCTCACGGATTCCCCAGGGTGGCCAGGTATGCCTTAATGACCTGCACAGCGATGGGTGCGGCCGCGGTGGCGCCGTAACCGCCACCTTGAATTATGACGCCGACGGCGATGCTTGGGTTGGCGTAAGGCGCAAAGCTGGTGAAGACCGCATCGTTGAGCCCGGAGTTGTTCACGCCGTTCTGCGCGGTGCCGGTCTTGCCCGCGATCACCAGGCCGCCCTCGTTGGCGGCGCTGAAGCCGGCCGCCGTGCCGTCGGGGTCCTGCACCACGGCCCGCATCATCTGGCCCACGTCCTGGGCAACGGATGGGGTGACCGACTGGCTCAGGACGGACTGCGGGGTCGACTGGACCGTGCTCAGGTCGCTGGCGGTGACCTGCTGCACCAGGTAAGGCTTCATCAGCGTGCCGTTGTTGGCGATGGCCGCGGCGAACATGGCCTCCTGCATCGGCGTGACCGTGTCGCTGTACTGGCCGATCGCCGAGAAGGCGGTCAGCGCCAGGCTGGCCGGTATCACATAGTTGCTCTGTGCCACGGGCAGCGGAACGGTCAGGTTCGGGTTGTTCATGCCGAACTTCTCGGCCATGGCGTTGAGCGCCGACCCGCCGAGGTCCATCCCGATCCTGCCGAAGGTCGTGTCGCAGGACTGGGCGAACGCGGTGATCAGCGGCGCCTGGCCGCTCCCGTTCCCGCAGACCTCGCCGTTGTTGTTGGTGAGCACGTGGGTGGTCTGCGGCAGCGTGAGCTGGGTCGGCGAATCGACGTTCGTGTTGATTGTGGTGCTGGGACTCTGGGTGAGCAGGGCGGCACTCGTGACGACCTTGAAGGTCGAGCCGGGCGCGAGGGTGAGCTGGAGAGCCCGGTTGAACAACGGGTTGCCCGGGGCCTTGAGCAGCGCGGCGTCGTTGTTGTTGAGCTGCGTGCCGTCGTGCACGGCCAGCAGGGCCGGGTCGTAGCTCGGGTAGGAAGCCATGGCGAGGATCGCCCCGGTCTTCGGGTTGAGCGCCACGACCCCGCCCGGCTTGCCTAGCGCCGCGAGCGCGCTGTAGGCCGCCTGCTGCGCCTTGGAGTTGATCGTGACCTCGACGGTGGCGCCCTTGGTGGTCTTGCCGGTGATCAGGTCGATGACCTTCCTGACGTCCAGCGAGGAGTCGTTGCCCGACAGCAGCGAGTTCTCCGCCGCCTCCACGCCGGTCTGGCTGTACAGCGTGTCGTAGCCGGTCACCGGGGCGTACGCGGGACCCAAGGGGTAGTACCGCTGGTACTTGATGGAGCCGCTGCTCGGCTTTGAGGCCGCGATGGTCACGCCGTCGGAGGTGACGATGCTGCCGCGCTCGTACTGGTTCTGGGCGGCGTAGAACGCGCGGGAGTTACCCGGCTTGCTCGCCAGGCTGGCGGGCTCGAAGCCCTGCAGGTAGTTGACGTTGATCAGCAACAGCAGGAACATCACCAGGACGGCGATCGAGATCCGGCGCAGCGCCCGGTTCACAGCGTCACCACCTGCGTCAGTCCCTCGTCCTGTATAGGCCGCGGCGGCGGGCGCCGGGCGGTGTCGCTCAGCCGGGCCAGCAGGGCGATCAGCATCCAGCTCGCCACCAGCGAGGACCCGCCTTGGGACAGGAACGGGGTGGTGATGCCGGTCAGCGGGATGAGCCGGGTGACGCCGCCGACGATGACGAACACCTGCAGGGCGAGCATGAACGAGAGGCCGCCGGCGAGCAGCTTGGAGAACGGGTCCTTGACCAGCATCGCGGTCCGCAGCCCGCGCTGCACGATCAGCCCGTAGATCAGCAAGATGGCCATCAGCCCGGCCAGCCCGAGTTCCTCGCCGAACGCGCTGATTACCAGGTCACTCTGCACCAGCGGGGTGATGTACGGCTGGCCGCCGCCCAGGCCCTTGCCGAGCAGGCCGCCGCTGGCCATCCCGTACAGGCCCTGCACGAGCTGGTAGGCGTTGTTGGACGGATTCTGCCCGACGAACGGATGCAGCCAGATGTCGAATCGTTCCCCGACATGGGCGAACAGCTTGCTCGCCGCGAACGCGCCCGCCACGAACATGACGAAGCCGAGCAGCAGCCACGAAGTCCGCGAGGTGGCGATGTACAGCATCGCGACGAACAGCCCCATGAACACCGCGCTGGTGCCGACGTCGCTCTCGAAGACGAGCAGCAGCAGGCTGGCCGCCCAGGCCACCAGGATGGGGCCGAGGTCGCGAGCCCGGGGCAGGTCGATGCCGAGCACCCGCCGGCCGGCCAGCGCCAGGACGTCCCGCTTGGCCACCAGGTACCCGGCGAAGGAGACGGCCAGCGCCAGCTTGGCGAACTCCTCCGGCTGGATGGTGAACGTGCCGAGCCGGATCTGGATCTTGGCGCCGGCGACCTCGCTGATCGACGCCGGCAGCAGCGCGGGCAGCGCCACCAGCAGGATCCCGATCGCGCCGAGCGTGTAGGTATAGCGCTGCAGCACGCGCGGCTCGCGGATGAGGGCGAGCACCGCGACGAAGCATCCGATGCCGAGGGCCGTGTAGACGACCTGGATCTCGGTCGCCGACGAGCTCAGCGGAGCGGTCAGCAGGTTTCCCTGCGCCGCCAGCCGGTAGGTCATCACGACGCCCAGGCCGTTCAGCAGGGCCGCGAGCGGCAGCAGCAACGGGTCTGCGAACGGAGCGAACCTCCGCATGGCCAGGTGGGCGATCACCACCATGACCACGTAGGGCGCCATGTACTCGACGATCCCCGAGGGCAGCTTGCCGTTGAGGCTGAAACCCACGTTCGCAAAGGCGAACGCGGTGAGCGCGACCGCGAAAGCGAGCATAGTCAGCTCGGTGCGCCGCCGGCTGCGGGCCACCGGGACCAGCGGACCCGTCGGGTCAACGGTCGGCGACGGGGCGGTGATGCTGCTCACGAGTGCCCAGTGGTCGGGACGAGGGCACTGGCCGCGATGCCGAACGCCGTCGACGGCGGGCACATCGCCCCGGCCTTCGGCGGCTGCGGGCCCGGGTTGGCGGGGATGCTGTTCGGCGGTTTCTTGGCCTTCCTGGCCAGCTTGGCCCGCGCCACCGCGACCTGGTAGGCGTTCTCCTTGGTCACCCAGTCCTTCAGTTGGGTGTACTGCTGCAGGCACGCGGTGACCGCGTTGCGGACGTTCGTGACGATCGCCTGGGCGTTGCCCAGGCCGCTGGCCGCGTCGGTGGCCTTCACGGTCTGCTGGTAGGGCGCCGGTACCTGGGCGAGCTCGATCCCGGTCTGCTCGTAGGGCTTGGACAGGCTGATCCCGGCGATCCGCTGGTTGACGCCGCGGTAAATGATCACCTGGCCGTGGCTGTCCGCCCCGACGTAGTACTGGTCCTGGCTCCACTGCCAGAAGACGTAGATGCCGCCGACGATCACGGCCACCAGCACCACCAGCGAGGTGGTTACGATCGGCCAGCGGCGCCGGCCGGATCGCCTGGAGCGTTTCGGCTGGGCGCGGTGGCTGCGCCGGGCGCCGGTCATCCTCGGGTCGGTACCGTTCTCGGTCGCCACCGCGAGCGGCATGGCGGCCGGGTCCAACTCGTCGACGGCCACCATCGGCTGCGGGGCGGTGGTCGACGACCGCCCGCCGCCGTAGGAACCCCCGAATTGGTTGTCCAGGTGATTCTCGCTGCCGTCGAACGGGCTTACCTGGGCGGTACCGTCGGTGCTCAGCATCGGATCGCTGACGTTCGCCGCGGCGCCAGCCATGACCGGGGTCCCGGTGGCCGGCAGCCGGGACGTGGCCGTGTCCACGACATCGGCCACGATGCAGGTGATGTTATCCGGGCCGCCGCCGTGCAGCGCGAGCTCGATCAGCTGGCGGGTGACAGCCTCGGGGTCACCAATGGTGGCCAGCGTCTCGCGCAGTGTCTCGTCGCTGACCACGCCGGACAGCCCATCCGAGCAGAGCAGGTAGCGGTCGCCCACCTGGCTGTCGTGCACGGACAGGTCGGGCTCGGCGACCGACCGGCCGTCCAGCGCCCGCAGCAGCAGCGAGCGCTGCGGGTGGGTGGAGACGTCATCGGCGCTGATCCGGCCCTCGTCGACCAGCGACTGCACCAGCGTGTGGTCGTGGGTGATCTGGTAGAGCTCGCCCTCACGGAGCAGGTAACCGCGCGAATCGCCGATGTGGCACACCGCCGCGTGCCCGTCGGACCAGAACAGCGCGGTCAGCGTGGTGCCCATGCCCTCGACCGCCGGGTTGGCGATGATCATCTCCTGCAGCCGGGTGTTGGCCGCGGCGACCGCCGAGGACAGTTCCGCCAGCATGTCACCGCCGGGCGGTTCGGAGTCGAGTTTCGCCATCGAGGCGATGGTCAGGGAGCTGGCCACCTCACCCGCGGCGTGGCCGCCCATCCCGTCCGCGACTGCGAGCAGGCGGGGCCCCGCGTACGCCGAGTCCTCGTTTCCTTCACGGAGGAGGCCGACGTCGGAACGTACCGCATAGCGGAGTACAAGTGTCATCTGCGCAGTTCCAGAACGGTCTTACCGATGCGGATCGGCACGCCCAACGGCACTGGCATCGGCCGCGTCACCTTCTGCCGGTCCAGGTAGGTGCCATTGGTCGAACCGAGATCCTCGACGATCCACTGACCGTCCTGCGGGAAAATCCGGGCATGTCGGCTTGAAGCGTAGTCGTCGTTGAGCACCAGCGTGGCATCATTGGCCCGCCCGAGAGTGATCTGTTGCTGGGCGAGATCAAGGCTGGTGCCTTTCAGCGCGCCGGCCGTCACCACCAGAACCCGCGGCGACCCGCGCCCGGCCCGGGGCGGCCTGGCCGGACGCCCCTGGCGCGGCGCCTGGGGCTGGCGCATCTTGCCCCGCCTGGCCGTCGTGGACGGGCCGCCGAGCAGGTCAGTGCGGACGACTCCGATGGCCGCTATGACGAAAAGCCACAGCACAGCCAGGAACGCCACCCTGATGATGGTGAGAGACAGCACGTTCATCTGTGGCTACGCCCTTGGACCCTAGTAGCTGGTGCGCGAGTAAGCAGTGCCCTGGCCATCCTCGCGGTCTTGGCCATCCTGCCGGAAGATCAGCGTGGTCCGGCCCAGCGAGACCTGGGTCCCGTCGGTGAGCGCCACCCGCCTGATCGGCTGGCCGTTGACGAAGGTGCCGTTCGTGGAGCTCAGATCGACCAGGACGACCTGGTCGTTCTCCACCCTTAGCTCCGCGTGATGCCTGGACACGCCCGGATCCACCAGCCGGAGGTCACAGTCCGTGCCCCGGCCGAGCAGCGTCACCGGCCCCTGCAGCTCGTAGGTGTGCTGGTCCCCGCCGGCCGGGCCGCCGGGAGCACCGGGTCCGGAGACCAGCAGCCGTGGGTGACCGGGGAATCCGCGCCCCTGCGTCCGCGGCAGGTCGCTGGCCGGAAGCCTGATCTCACCGCCCTCGATGGTCGAGCCCCGGATGACGCCGGACCTGATCCGGAAGGTGCCCGTGGTTATGTCGGGCACCCCTTCGAACCGCATCCGCACCGGCCCTACGAACGAGTAGCCCTGTTCCTTCGCGTAGTCCCGGGCTAGGTTGGCCAGCTCGACACCCAGGCTCTCGGCGTACACGTCGAGGCGCTCGTGGTCGCTCTCGGCCAGTTCGACGACAAAGTCATTGGGCACCAGGGTGCGTCCCTTGGCCACGATGGCCGCCCGGTCGTCCATCTCACGCTGGACCGCGCTCGCCACCTCGACCGGCTGCAGCTCGGACCTGAAGGCGCGCGCGAAGGCACCCTCTACCATGCCTTCAAGACGACGCTCGAAGCGCTGCAGAACTCCCAACGTGCCACCTCCCTTCACGTCCCTCGCCCCTGATGGTATCCGGGGCGCGGGAGCGCTCGCGGTCGTGCTAACCTACTCGTTGCCCAGGGCGGGTGGCGGAACGGCAGACGCGCACGGTTCAGGTCCGTGTGTCCGAAAGGACGTGAGGGTTCAAATCCCTCCTCGCCCACACATGAGGTGTGCTCCGGGCCCGATAGGCACGCGGGCACACGTTACGGAACGACAATCACGGGGCAGCGGGCATGGCGGGCCAGCCATCCGGAGACGGAACCCGCGACCCGATGCCAGATGTGCTTCGGCGCCCCGATCACGAGCGCGTCCGCGCTGAATTCCTCGGCTGCTGCGGCCAGCTCCCTGGCCGGACTGCCCCGCCTGGTGCGGACGTGCACATCCACGTCGGCATGCCCGGTCACCTGGTCGAGCTCGGCGAGCAGCCAGCGTTCCAGCGCCTCGGCGTCGCGGGGCACGCCCACGACCTGACCGGTCAGCGGCTCGCAGTAGACCCCGGTCGAGCACACGTACACGACGAGCAGTGGCCGGCCGAGCCGCTGGGATACGCCGGCCGCGTACGCCAGCGCGTTGCGGCTCGACTCGGAACCGTCGTAGCCCGCGATGACCGGGTGCTGGAGCCTGAGCGCCGACGACGCAAGCTCGGCGAGCGGAGCCGGCTCGGGAACCTCGGTGCCGGTTTCCGCCACGACCTCATCGGGTTTTTGGGACGGCGTCGGGGCAGGCCGTCCTGGCTGGCCCGGTTGGGGCTGGCCCGGTCCCGGTTGGCCCTGCGATGGGCTTGACTCTGCCTGGTCCATAGTCCGCGTCCTAGCGGAAGACCGCTTCCTCGACAGCCATACCGTGATGAATGCCCCGGATGAACGGCCTTACTCGTATTTGAAAAGCACTATAGATCAGCGCGCGACCATATGGTGAGTACTCACCGGTGCCCACGTGGCACGATGTTCAGGTGACCGCAGAGCAAGCGGGGACGATCAGCAGCCGCACGGACGCGACGGCTCGTGCCGTGATCGAATGCGCCGCCGATGCGATCGTCGCGTTCAGCACCGACCGCACCGTGATGCTGTGGAACCCCGCGGCGGAGCGGATGTTCGGCTGGGCCGCGGCCGAGGTCATCGGCCTCGAGCCGCAGATCATCCCGGAGGAGCTGAAGGCCGAGCACAACGCGGTACTGGAGCGGGTCAGGGGCGGCGGCCAGATCTCCTTCGCGACCCGCAGGATCCGTAAGGACAGCACGGTCATCGACGTGCGGATCGACACCAGCGCGCTGATCGACGGCGCGGGCGAGGTGACGGGCTGGGTCAACGTCTGCCACCAGACCGGGGAAGACGACGTGGCCAGGCACTATATGGCCGAACGGGCCCGGGTGGTCCGCCGTCTCGGCGACGTGGTCGCCGACATGAACGCCCAGCGCGACCTGGAGTCGGTACTCGACCGCATCGCGGCCAGCCTGCGCGAGCTGACCAGTGCCGACGCCGGCGGTTTCGTGCTGATCGAGGACGACACGCTCAGGCTGGTCAGCACGGCCGGGCTGCCGGACCGGCTGCGCGGCCGGACCGCGACGTTGTCCAGCAGCCTGGTCGGCGAGCTGATGCACTCGGGCAAGACGGTCATGATGGCGACCGGCGAATCGGGCGGCTTCGATGACCTGATCTGGTCGGCGCTGCCCGGCCTGCACACGATCGCGCTCGGCCTGTCGCACGTGGCGGGCAAGCCCTACGGCGCGCTGTACGCGCTCTACAGCAGGCGCAAGCTCAGCCATGTCGAGCTGGAACTGCTCGAATTGCTGGCCGGGCACGCCGGCGTGGCCCTGACCAACGCGATGGCGTTCGAGGAGGTGGTCAGGCAGCGAGCCCACGAGCGGGCGGTCATCGACGGCAGCGCCGACGGCATCGCCGTGCTGGATGCGGTCGGCCTGGTGCGGCAGTGGAATCCGGCCGCGCACCGGATCACCGGGACGCCGGCGCAGGACGCCATCGGCAAACCGCCGTCGTTCCCGCTGCCTGAGCCGGGTTCGACGCTCACCCACAAGCTGCCGAACGGGCGCTGGCTCGACGTCCTGTGCACCTCGCTCGCCGACAGCGGGGAGCTGGTCATCGACTTCCGTGACGTCACCGCCGCCAAGGAGCTTGAGGAAGCGAAGGACCTGTTCCTGGCCACCACCAGCCACGAGCTGCGGACGCCCATCACCGTGGTGCAGGGATTCGCCAGCACGCTGGCCAGCCGGTGGGACCAGCTCGCCGACACAGAAAGACGCGCCGCGGTGCGGACCATCGCGGAGCGAGCCGGGTCGCTCGGCAGGCTGGTCGAGCAGCTGCTGCTCGGCTCGCGAGCCGGGGCCGACCAGATGTCCGTCAGCAACGGCCCGTTCGACCTAGGAGCCGTCCTGCACGGAGCCGCCGCCGCGTTCCGGCCGCTGTCGGACAAGCACGTCGTCGTGACGGACATCCCCGCGGATCTGCCGGCCGCCAGTGGCGACACCATGGCCACCGACATCATCGTCGGGCAGCTGCTCGAGAACGCCATCAAGTACTCGCCCGACGGCGGCACCGTCAGCATCCGGGCCCAGGTGAAGGGGGGAGGGCCAGGGGGAACGGGGGGCGGGAGCCCTCCGTGCGCGGAAGGCGCGGCTGGGGACTGGATCGAGGTCACGGTGGAAGACGAGGGCATCGGCATCGCCGACGGCGACCATGAGCGCATCTTCGACCGGTTCTTCCAGGGCGAGGCCGGCGATCGCCGCAGGTTCGGCGGCGTCGGCATCGGCCTGTTCATCGTCCGCCGCCTGGCCGAGGCGCAGCACGGCGAGGTCACCGCCGGCTCGCGTCCCTCCGGCGGGACGGTCATGTCCCTGCGGCTACGGCCCGCTGCGGGGCAAGCCTGACGCGCCGGCCGGACGCTGTACCCATTTCCGGGCCCTTAGCTGGGTCCTTAGTCGGCGGCGCTGTGCTCGCTTTCTGCGGGCTTGTCCCGCTTGCGCGGCTCGCCCCCGGTGGCCTCCAGGTAGGCGTCGACGATCGCCGGGACGTCGTAGCCCTGCCGCATGATCTGGCCTTTTTCCAGCCAGATCACCCGGTTGCAGCTCGCCTCGATCTCCGCCAGGTTGTGTGCGACGAGGAACACCGTGCCCGCTTCGCCGCGCAGCTGGACGATGCGTTCGTGGCTCTTGGCCCGGAAGTTCGCATCGCCGGTGGCCAGCGCCTCGTCGATCATCAGGATCTCGTGGTTCTTGGCAGAGGCGATGGAGAACCTCAGCCGCTGCGCCATCCCGGTCGAGTAGGTGCGCATGGGGTAATCAATGAAATTGCCGACTCCCGAGAAGTCCACGATGGACTGGTAGCGGTCCTTGGTCTCCTGCGGGGTCATGCCCATGGCCAGGCAGCCGAGCACCACGTTCCGCTCCCCGGTCAGGTCATCGAGCAGCGCGGCGTTGACGCCGAGCAGCGCGGCCTGCCCGCTGGTGTAGACGCAGCCCTGCTCGGGCGGGAGCAGCCCGGCGATCGCCTGCAGCAGCGTCGACTTGCCCGAGCCGTTCCGGCCGATGATGCCGACGGCATCGCCGTGGTTGATCACGAAGGAGATGCCCCTGACCGCGTGCACCTCGCGAACCGACGGGCGGCGCTGTCGCTTGACCACCCGCATGAGCGCGGTCGCCGCGGTGCCCTTGTCGCCGCCCGCGCCGTAGACGCGGTAGACCACGTGCAGGTCGTCGACGACCACGGTCGGATCAGCACCGTTAGCCACGGGCCCGCTAGCCACGGCCGTACCTCGTTTCCGCTTCCCAGAAGAACACGAACCCGACCACGAGCGCCACGATCGCCCAGCCGATGCCCCACAGCCACAGCCCGTTCATCGTCACCGTCCCGTGGCAATAGGCGCTGAATTCCAGGCGGGGTCCCTTGGTGGCGGCATGGTAGAGAGCGCAATTGGCCGCGTTGTACGGCTTGCTGCCTGGCCAGGCATTTCGCTGCGATTGCAGTATCGCGTTCCGCATCAGGCTGATGTAGACGGCGGCGGGGTTGATCTGCAGCAGATAGGTGAGTGTCGGATGATGCCGCAGCGAACTGATCGTCTGGATGCTGAACATGACCCCGGAGGCGTACATCCAGGTCCGGACGACAAACGGCATCAGCTGGCTGAAATCGTCGGCACCGGCGCCCAGGCGGGCCAGGAACAAGCCCATGCCGACGTTGAAGACGGCCTGCATCAGCAGGGCCGGGATGGCCAGCAGCCAGTACCAGGTCAGCGGCTCGCGTGTCCCCAGCACGATGACGGAAAGCACGAGCATGGACATGACGAGCTGCTCGAGCTCGATCAGCACGTACCCGATCGGCAGGCAGCCGCGCGGGAAGGGGAGCGCCCTGATCAGCGGCAGGCTGTCCGGCATGACCCGGGACGTGGTGATGAACGCCCGCTGGGTGAAGTTGAAGACGAAGATCCCGGTGATGAGGAAAGCCAGGAAGTTCGGCACCCCGCGGCTGGTGTTGAGGATGAGGCCGAAGATCAGGTAGTAGACCGCCGCGTTCAGCAGCGGGGTGAGCACCTGCCAGAGCTGGCCGAGCCTCGCCTCGGTGTACATGGCGACGTTGCGCGCGGTGGCGAAGCCCACGATGAAGTGGCGCCGCGCCCATAGCTGGCCGGCGTAGGCCAAGACGCCGGGCCGGGCGGCGCTCGGCCTGAGCTGGTACCTGGCGGCCAGCTCGGCGAGCGGCTCGTCCGGCAGGGCTGACGGATCAACCTCGGGGATCGCCAGGTCGTCGGTCAGCGTGCCCGGACCGCCCTGATCACGTGCTCGCTCCCTCATGCTGGCGAGCCTATGGCGCGCCGGGCGGGCGGCGTGCCGCGGAATAGACGGACAACCTTCACGGTGAGACGTTACCGTGCCGGCGGCGGGTGCCGGAGCCACCAAGGGTTTCTACTGAGACGCCGTTACCGTTCAGATATCTGAAGTGCCCCTGTGTTTCCGGAGCGCTCTCACGGGGCATTTCCGCTCGTACCGGGTTCGCTCAAGGTCGGACAGACGGGCTGGGGCTGACATGGAGGTGACTGAGGCGAGCGTCCTACTGCTCCCGTTCGCCGCTTCAAGCGTCGGCGTCGCCCGCAGGCGCCTGATGTCGGACCTGATCGAGGCCGATATCTACGATTCCGCCGTCTGCGACGTCGCGCTTGTGCTCAGCGAACTGTTCAGCAACGCCCTGCGGCACGCGGTGCCGCTGCCCGGATCCAAGATCCGCGTCGCCTGGCGGATCGACGCCGACAGCGTCCAGGTCTCGGTCAGTGACGGCGGCGGGCAGACCGTTCCTGAGCTGGGCGAGCCAACCCAGGCGGCCACCGGGGGGCGGGGCCTGAGGATCGTGGAGAAGCTGTCGAGACGCTGGGGCACGAGCACGGGCGACGAGGGCGCCACCGTATGGGCCGAGGTGCCGGTCCGGAAGACTGAAATGACGACAGTCGGCGCGCCGGTCGTGGCGACGGACACCGGGTAACGGACGGGCTAGCTGGAATTACGACCGCCCGGGGGGGACGGTGCCGCGGTTCAGCGAGGTGGGCAGGCTGCGGGCGGTCATCGTGCACCGGCCGACTTATCCAGGAACCTCTCAGGATGCGCTCAGCGTAGTTGCCTGGCTTCCGGGCGCTCGGCGCGGTAAGGTTCGGCTCGTGGAGCTAAATGTCTCGAGTCGATTTCATGATGATCACACAATCGTGACCATTTGCGGTGAGATCGATCTCTATACCGCTCCGCGGCTGCACAGTGAGCTCGCCGCCGTCCTGGTCGATGGCATGCCCACCCGGGTTGTGATTGACATGTCCGGCGTGGAGTTCTGCGACTCGACCGGCATGAACGTGCTGCTGTCCTGCCTGCGCCGGGTGCGCGAGCGGGGCGGCGAGCTAGAGATCGCCTCCCCCAAGCCCGCGGTGCGCAAGATCCTTCAGGTGACAGGCCTCGACTCGGTGTTCACCCTCGTCGACGACACCAGCCTGAGCAGGCCCAAACCCGCGGTCCCGCGCAACTAGGCAGCGTATTGACCTAAGATCGGCCCATGCCAGCAGGGTCCGGAGTCGGCGACGTCGCGGTGGTCATTCCGGCGCGGAACGAGGCCGACCGCATCGCCGCGACCGTGACGGCCGCGGCCGGGCTGGCCGGAGTCGGCCTTGTCGTGGTCGTCGACGACGGCTCCCAGGACGGCACGGGTGCCCTAGCCGGCCGCGCGGGCGCCGTGGTGATGCGGCACGCCAGGAACAGGGGCAAGGCAGCCGCCATGCAGACCGGCGCCGACGCGGTGAGCCTGGTCGACCAGCGCGAGCGCCGCGAGCGGCCCCGGCACCTGCTGTTCCTCGACGCGGACCTGGCCGAGTCGGCCGCCCAGGCCGGGCCGCTGGCTGTTCCGGTGGTCGCGGGGACGGCCGACATGACCATCGCCGTCTTCGCCGCGACCGTCAAGCTCGGCGGGCACGGCCTGGTCGTCGGGCTGTCCGGGGCCGGTATCCGCCGGGCCGTGGGCTGGCGGCCGCTCCAGCCGCTGAACGGGCAGCGCTGCCTGACCCGGGCGGCGTTCGAGGCGGCGCGCCCGCTGGCACCTGGCTGGGGGGTGGAGACCGCGCTCACCATCGACCTGCTGCGTAAGGGGCTCCGGGTCACCGAGGTCGAGGTCGAGCTCGCGCACCGGGCCACCGGGACCGGCCTGCGCGCCCAGCTGCACCGTGCGCGCCAGCTCACCGACGTCGCCAGGGCGCTCGCCGCCCGAATATGACCAGGCGGCCGGAGCGGGCGGGACCGGCAGGGTCCCCGGGTCCGGCCGGACCCGGGAACCCCAAGGACCTCAAGAACCTCGCGATGTCCGCGAGGTCCGCGATGTCCGAGGGGACCGCCGGGCTCGTCGCCATCGGGGTCAGCGTGGCGTTCACGTTCGCCGTCGCGGTGGCCGGGCCCTCGGTCATGGAACCGGTGCTGCCGGGCTGGGCGGGGTCGCCGCCATGGTCGCTCGGCCTGCACCCGTCGCCTTACCTCGCCGTCGGCCTGACCGCGGCCGGCCTGGCCGCGGGAACGCTGGGACTGGTGCTCGTGCTGCGGGCGGTCCGCGGCGGCTGGTCGGTTCCGGCGCGG
>Ga0208696_1000137_pt1 | contig 54940 bp, 53 predicted proteins | sample Sb_taG_9_FD_187711 | JGI IMG/M metagenome (GOLD analysis project Ga0208696, IMG submission 187711) | Peat soil microbial communities from Weissenstadt, Germany - Sb_50d_b_LC metaG (SPAdes) (version 2) | ecosystem: Environmental > Terrestrial > Soil > Wetlands > Peat | place: Germany... | reverse complement strand
TACCCGCCGGGTAGGGGTGCGGGGCACGATGAGGAGGAACATCAACGTGAAGCTCACGATCTTCGCGGCCACCGGCGGCATCGGCCGGCAGTTGCTCGAGCAGGCCGTCGCCGCGGGCCACGACGTAACCGCCGTGGTCAGGAACCCAGGCGTCCGGCGTCCGGCGCATCGTCGTGGTCAGCGCGGCGCCCATCGGCACCGTGCCCTCGCCGTCGCGCCCGCATCCGCCCAAGCACGATCCGGGCGACGGGTTCTTCATGCGGCACCTGGCCGATCCCATCGTGAAGTCGGTGCTGCGCGAGCACTACGCCGACCTGGCGCGGATGGAAGACGTCCTGCGCGACAGCGACCTGGACTGGACCATCGTCCGGCCGCCGAGGCTGACCGACAAGCCAGTGACGGGTACGTACCGAACCGCTTACGGCCAGAACATCCGCCGCGGCATTTTCGTCTCGCGGGCCGACGTCGCCCACTACATGCTCTGGGCACTCGATCAGCCGGAGACGTTCAGGCGAACGGTCGGTATCGCCAACTAAAGCTAACGTTATTCACGGAGGCATCGACCGGGGAGCCAGGACGTGAACGTCTCGCTAGATGAGCACAGGCTCGGTGGGCTGCGCTGGATCGTGCTGCGTGGACCGGATCGCGAGGCGTTCCGGGCGCTCGGGGAACACACGCGTGACGAGATCGCCGCGCTCACGCAGGCGTGGCCACTGCTGGCCAGGCTTCGTCAGCACGTCTGCGATCCGCCGGGAAGCGATCGTCTCAGCACCGTCCGGCAGGCCAGCGCTTCGCGTTTCCCGCAGGTCTGGGCGGAACTGGCCGCGTTCGCCGCGGGGGCTGCGGTGCCGTTCGAGGATCTGGCGCTGCTGAACTTCCGTGGTGACCTTGGCCCCGTGGCCGGCGGCATCGGGTGCAGCGACCTGGCGTGGCGGCGGGAGCGCTCCGTCATCGGCCACAACGAGGACGGCGCGCCAGAAAACGTCGGGCAGTGTGCCCTGCTCACGCTGGCTCTCGACGACCTGCCGTCCGTCACCGCCTTCTGGTATCCCGGCTTCCTGCCGAGCAACGCGTTCGCCGTGACCGCAGACGGGCTGGTGTGGAGCATCGATCACCTCCCGGTCGCCGCGCCTGGCGACGGGGCGGGCCGGCATGTCGTGGGCCGCGGGCTGCAGCGATCGGCCAGAACGGTCGATGAGGCCGTTGACTACCTGCGGACCAACCCCTCGGCCGGCGGGTTCGCCTACACGATCGGCGACCGGACCGGGCGGATCGTCTGCGTGGAGGCCGCGGCCGGGTGCCATGCCGTCGTGGAGGTCGGGCCAGGATCGGGTCCGCTGCTGTGGCACACCAACCACGGGCGGTACCTTCCCGGCTGTGAGCCATCACCTAGCGGCAATAGCGTGGCGCGTGGTCAGATACTGAGCGCCCTCGCCGTCCCCGCCACCGATCCCGACTCGGCCTGGTTCCTGCACGTCCTGGCCGGCGCGTCGCTGCCGGACGGGGTCCGCTGCGATCCGGCGCCCGGTAACCCCGCCACCACGTTGTGCACGTTCATCGCTGACCTCACCGCAGATGAGGCCGTCATCGCCGCCCGGGACAACCAGCCGGTGGCCATCCCGCTGCGCGACCTGGCCGAAGGAAATCCGAACCGTCAGCGCCAGCCCGGTGCCGCTAACCGGAGCTGAGTTCCTAGCCCTCGGGGGTCTTCGCGGTCGCCGCGGAGGAGTTATTCGATCGGGGTGAGGGCTTGCGGCTCCTCGTCCGCACGGGCTTCTTTGGCTCTTCGATCAGCTTGATGGTGAGGTCGGGGCCGCCCGCCTCGACGATCTGCACTCGCTGCGGCAGCATAGCCAGGAACGCGCGGAAGCTCCGGCACCCGTAGTTATGCTCGTCGAACGAGGCGTCCAGCGCCAGCATCTTGCTCTTCAGGCCGCCCGCGGTCATCGTCTCGCCGTTCGATTCCTCGAATGCCCGCACCAGCAACCGCTCCGCGTCACCGATATCGAAGGCCGCCGTCGGCCGCGCCGCAGGCTCGACCTCCGCCACCAGCGTGCCCCAGTACTTGTACTCCGAGCAGACCGAGACAAGTTTCCGGCTGGCGTTCGCCTCGGTCCCGACCCCCACCACCCACTTGCCGAACTCCCTGAGCCGCTGCACCAGCGGCGAGTAGTCGCCGTCCCCGCTGACCAGGATGAACACGCTGATCTCCGGATGCACGATCAGGGTCTCCATGGCGTCGACGGCCATCCGGATGTCGGCGGCGTTCTTGTTCTGGATGCCGACCCGCGCCACCTGGATGAGGTCGACGCCGTTCATCGCAAGATCATCCTGGTGACTGCCGAAGAGCGTGTTGGCCCAGTCCGCGTAGGCGCGCCGCACCGACGCGTTGCCGTAACCGCGGCAGAGCCGGGTCAGCGCCTCGTACGGCGCCGGGTTCGCCTGGTCAGGCAGCTCCTTGACCGCGCCGAGGACGAGGTTCTCGAAATCCACGAACACCGCGACCTGCGCGGACCCATCAGGCTCCATCGTCTATCTCCCTCAGCCGGCCCGGTATCGCAGGTCAAAGCTAGCTAAGGCTAGTGGACGTGCAGCCGCCAGTCGCTCGGCACCCGCCCCTTAGGCCCGGGCACGCCCTGATCAACCGGATGATGCTGCGGCGGCGCGAGCTCGGGGCCGTCGTACATTTCCTTGGTCTCGTAGCTGTAGTACCAGTCCTCGCCGGGTTCGAAGCTGCGGATGAACGGGTGCCCGGTGGCTGTCGCATGGGCGGTCGCGTGCTGCATCGGCGAGGTGTCGCAGCAGCCGACGTGCCCGCACTGCGCGCACCGGCGCAGGTGCACCCACCAGCCGCTCGCGGCCTCGCACTCGAGGCACCCGGTACCGCTCGGCGGCACCGAAGGATCGATGCCCGCTGTCTCGCTCATTCAGCTCTCCTCAGCATCATCTTGCGGGGTGATCGGCAGCCGTACCCGGAACCGCGTGTCACCCGGTGACGAGTGCAGCGTAAGGTCCCCGTGGTGCTTGTTCACCACGATGCGCCAGGAGATGTCGAGCCCCAGCCCGGTCCCCTCGCCCACGGGCTTGGTGGTGAAGAACGGCTCGAATATCCGGTTCCGGATCGCCGGCGGTACCCCGGGCCCGGTGTCACAGAAGTCCACGAACACCTGCTCCCGGTCCATCCCGGTGCGCACCGTCAGGGTCCCGGAGCCGTTCATCGCGGACACCGCGTTGTCGATCAGGTTCGTCCACACCTGATTCAGCTCACCCGCGTAGGCCGGGATCGACGGCAGCGACAGGTCGTAGTCCTTCACGACCTCAATCCCGGGCGGGATCTTCCCGGACAGCATCATTAGCGTACTGTCCAGCAGTTCGTGCACGTCGACGACCTGGTACGGCGCCCGGTCCAGCTGCGAGTACTGCTTGGCCGCGCCGACCAGGGTGGAGATCCGGGTGGTGGAATCCTCGATCTCGTTCATCAGCAGCTCGGTCTCGACCGTGTAGTTCAGCCACCGCAGCGCGCCCTCCAGCACGTCCGGGTCCACGGTCACCGAGACGTGATCGAGCCACCCGGCATCCAGGCCGGCCGCGACGAACGTCGGGGCCAAGTCCCAGCCGTCCCGCACGCCGTGGTCGTCGAGCCAGTCCGTGATGGCGTCTTCCCGGTCGGAGGCTTCCATCGGCGCCAGCGCGAGCGCCTTCGGCACCCGTTCGGCCGCCTCTTCCTGCAGCCGGATCAGCGTCTGCAGCGTGGTCCGGTCCCACTTCCCGCCCGCGATCATGCCCAGCTTGTGCCGCATCCCGGCCACCCGCTCGCGCAGCGACGCCGTGGCCCGCACCGCGGCGGCGGCCGGGTTGTTCAGCTCGTGGGTCAGGCCCGCCGACAGCGAGCCGAGCGCGAGCAGCCGTTCCCGCTGCCCGATCGCCTGCTGGGTGTTCTTGTTGCCGTAGAACAGCCCCTCGAGCAGGTGCACCGCCATCGGGAACCACTCGTGCATCAGCTCGGCGAAGACCGAGGCGTCCAGCACGAAGAACCGCGACGGCTCGGTCACCTTCACCGAGTTGTTGTAGACCTGCGGCACCCGGTCACCCAGGTAGGACATGAAGGCGCCCGAGTACGCCCCGCGCATCGACGTCCGGCCGGTCTCGATATCGTCCGAACCCACCCGGCGCGACATCACCACGGTGCCCTCGAGCAGGATGTAAAAGCAGGTCGCGGGAGCGCCTTCGGCGTACAGGGGGCCCGGCTCGATCAGCTCGACGTGGCCTCGCTCGCACAGCCACTGCAGCTGGTCCCCGGTGAGCTTCTCGAACAGGAACAGCGTCCGCAGTTCATCGACGCTGCACGTCAGCGAATTCGAGGACTGGCACGCCGCGGTTATCTCAGCGCTCATCGCTTCTCCAGGTAACGGTGTACGAGCATGACGGCCAACGCTCCTTCCCCGACGGCCGAAGCTACCCGCTTGGCCGACTCCGCCCGCGCGTCCCCGGCCACGAACACCCCGGGCACGCTGGTTTCCAGGTGGTACGGCATCCGGTCAAGCTCCCATCCGCGCGGCCGCTCGCCGCCGACCGACAGGTCCGGGCCCGCGACCACGAACCCCGCGGGGTCCCGGACTACCACTTCATCCAGCCAGTCGGTCAGCGGTGCCGCGCCGATGAACAAGAACAACAACTGCGCGTCTACTGTTTCCGTCTCGCCGGAAGCGGTGCTGCGCAGCGTCAGGCTCTCCAGGTGATCCTCGCCCGAACCCGCCACCACCTCGGTGCAGGTGCGCACGGAGATGTTCGGAACGTCCGCGATCTGCCTGATCAGGTAGTACGACATGGACTTTTCCAGCGACGGCCCGCGGACCAGGATCGTCACCGACTTCGCGTGACGCGATAGGTACACCGCGGCCTGCCCGGCCGAGTTCGCCCCGCCGACGATGTACACGTCCTGCCCGAGGCAGGCGGCGGCCTCGGTCAGAGCCGACCCGTAGTAGACCCCGCGCCCGGTCAGCTCAGCCAGCCCGGGCGCGTCCAGCTGCCGGTACGACACCCCGGTGGCAAGGATGATCGTGTGCGCGTCGAGGGTCGTGCCGTCCGCGAACCGAACCCCCCGGGCCGACCCCTTGATGTCCAGCCCGACCACGTCCCTGGTCGTCAGCACCTCGGCCCCGAACTTGCTCGCCTGACGCCGCGCCCGGTCCGTCAGCTGCGCGCCCGACACCCCGTCCGGGAAGCCCAGGTAGTTCTCGATCCGCGAGCTCTGCCCGGCCTGGCCGCCGGTGGCGGTGCGCTCGACCAGCACGGTGCGCAGCCCCTCGGACGCGCCGTACACCGCGGCGCCGAGGCCGGCCGGCCCGCCGCCGATCACGATGAGGTCGTAGAAGTCCTTGGCCGGCGTGGTGGCCAGTCCGACCCGGGACGCCAGTTCGGCATCGGTGGGCTCGATCAGCGGATCGCCGTCCGGCGTGATCACCACCGGCAGCGACAGCCCGTCCGCCTGGGCGGCCTCGAGCAGCCGCTGCCCCTCCGGCTCGTCGGAGTTGTACCAGCGGTAAGGCACCTGGTTGCGGGCCAGGAACTCGCGTACCTCGGACGAGCGTGCCGACCAGCGGTGCCCGACGACCTTGGTCTCCGGCACCGGCCGGTGGTCCGAGGTCAGCCACGCGTCGATCAGCGCGTCGACCACCGGGTAGAGCTTCTCCTCCGGCGGATCCCACGGCTTGAGCAGGTAGTGGTCGAGATCGACGACGTTGATCGCGTCGATCGCGGCCCCGGTGTCGGCGTAGGCGGTGAGCAGCACGCGCCGCGCCCCGGGGTAGATGTCCATCGCCTGCTCGAGGAACTCGATCCCGTTCATCTCGGGCATCCGATAGTCGGCCAGGATGACCGCGACCAGGTCGCCGCGCAGCTTCATCTGCCGCAGCGCCTCCAGCGCCGACGAGCCCGACTCGGCCCGCACGATCCGGTGCCGTTCCCCGTAGCGCCGCCGCAGGTCCCGGGCCACCGCCCGGGACACGCCGGGGTCGTCGTCGACGGTGAGGATCGCCGTGCGGATCGTCTCGGCCTGATCGGTCATAACGCCCATAGTAGGTCTGTCCTGTTACGGTGCCGAGAAAGGTGCCCAGCGCGGCTTACCGAGTAAGACCATTTGCGCCGAACGGGACCGGCTGCTCCCCATGCGCCCCCTCGTGCCCCGCCCGGGACAACGTCGTCGCTACGGCCTCCCGTGCTCTCCCGCACCGGGCCTTACTGCGGGCCCAGCCAGTACTGGCTTATCGCCAACGCCTTGGGCCAGGGAACGCCGGCCGCGGCCAGGATTCTCGCGCGGATCGGGGCCAGGCCGTCCGCGCGCGGCTCGACCTGGTCCGCGGCGGCGTGCAGGGCGAGACGCACGAACTCGGTGAAGTTCAAGGGGTTCAAGGGTTCGCGTCCCCGTGCCGGGCCGCTCCCCGGCCCAGGCCCGCCTCGCGGCGTCATTCCTGCTCCAATGCCGCGCGCAGGGAAGCCATGCCGCGGGACGTATGACTTTTCACCGCGCCGCGGCTGATCCCCATCGCGGTCGCGATCTCCGCCTCGGACAGGTCAGCGTAGTACCGCAGCACGATCGCCTCGCGCTGCCGGTCCGGCAGGTCACGCAGCGCGGCCACCACGGCGGAACGCTCCAGCAGCACCAGCGCGCCGTGCTCGGCGCTGGGCATGTCCGGCGGGGCCTTCTGCAGGTTCTTGTCGACCACCGTGCGGTGCCGCAGGACCGAGCGGGACCGGTTCACCACCGCCTGCCGCAGGTAGGCCAGTGCCTTCCCGGTATCCCGCAGCCGCTGCCAGCCCTCGTGCATCGCCACGAACGAGTCCTGCACGACCTCCTCGGCGGTCTGTGTATCCCGCACCAGCAGGGCCGCGAGACGGACCAGCGACCGGTAGTGCTGAGAGTAAAGCTCGACGACCGCGCGGTCCGCGCTCCACTCCGCGCGTGCCGTACCGGATACCGGGAAGGCGTCCGGAAGGACGGCATCGGCAGCCGCCAACTCGGCGGCGTCTTGCGGGCCCGGGTCCTCGGTGTGCCCGGTGTCCTCGGTGCGCTCGCGAAGCCAGGGCCGGTACCGTTCCAGGCCTTTCTCAAGGTCGTAATCGGCCCCGAACCGGGGCATCTGCAGCTCGGTGACCTGGTCGTACAGGCGGGAAAGATGCACGTCCCCATGCGAGCTGCCTGTCTCGCGACCTCCGGCCCTCACGACGATGCTCCTTCCGCGGTGCCATCATCAAACGGGTAGTCCGCACCTAGTTGTAGGAGCAGCTTGCGCCGGACCCGATACAGGTGCACGCTCACCGTTTTCTCGGCCATATCGAGGACCGCGGCGATCTCGCTCTCTTTCATGTCCAGTCCCCAGCGGAGCAGTGCGACCGCGTGCTGTTGTTCCGGCAGGCCCTGGATGACCCGCCAGCACCGCTCGAGCGCGATCGACGAGAAGGCCTGCTCCAAAGGGTCGACCGGGATCTTCCGGTACAGGGCCTCGATCCGGGGCAGCCGGTCGCGGAAGGCCGCCTCGCGGCGGAAGCCGTTCACCGCGATATTGGCGAGCGTCCGGCACAGCCAGCCCTGGCGCTGCTCCTCGGCCAGGCCCCGCAGCGCCTGCCAGGCCCCGGCCGCAGCCTCGAAGGTAGCCTGGACCAGATCCTCGGCCAGCGCCCGGTCCCCGCGGGTCACCACGCAGGCATATCCGAACAGGTCACGGGCATGGGCCACGAAGCAGACGGCTAGCTCCTCGGCCTCGCGCGGTGAGATCTTCCCCTCACCCACCGCCCACCTCCTTGCCGTAAAGGTAGCCGAAGACAGCCGGTATCACCGGGGGACCGGGAAGAATCACGCCGGTAAGTCGTCTGGCCGCGGGGAAACCCTTACCTCAGGTGTCGGTAATCTCGTCGGCCGGACGGCGGGCGGTGGGGTGCGTCGTGCGGACGTAGCCGAACTGCAGCAGCACCTGAGGGTTCCCCGGCAGGGCCAGCCGGTCCCGGATCAGGGCCCGGGTCACGGTCGCTTCGAGCGGCTGGGTGTACAGGCTGGCGAAGACCCATTTGCTGGTGGCATGCAACAGCAGCCGGTGCAGGGCCTGCCCGGCGTGCAGCCAGTCCGCCCGGCGGTCACCTCGCGTCAGCAGCACCGCGGTAGCGGACGGTGATTCCCCGCCTCCGGGCAGCAGGGCCAGGCCGCGGTCCAGGTCGAAGTCGCGCTGCGGCAGCCGGCGCCTGGGCCTGCGCTGAGCGCGATCGGCGAAGGCCACGGCCGGGACGCCGTCGCGAGCCCGGCTGTCGGCCCTGCGGGTCCACTGCCGCGTCTCGGCCCGGACTCGCGGGTCCAGGTCCATCCGGCTGGCCGCCACGGCGACGATGGTCGCCAGCCGCTGGTAGGCGAGTTCCCCCTCCACCAGTGCCAGCTCGGCCCCCTCGGCCAGCGCGTCATGCTGCAGGCCGGCGAGCAGCCCGCCCGGCAGCGAACCCGGTTCGAACGGTCCCCGGTGGGTGTGCCGGTGCGGTACGGCCTCGAGCATCCGGCGCTCCGTGCGGGTGACCGGTGCGGCCGCGCCTATCCCGACCCGGGCCAGCAGCCGCGGCCGGCTTGGATCGGGCATCAGCTCGACGACCGGCAGGTACCCGAGTCCCCGCACCGCCAGCCGCAGCCCGAACAAGGCGGCACCACAGCTGACGATCATTTCCCGGCCCAGGGGATCGGCCCGCAGCTTTCGCCGCGGATCAAAGTACAGCTCGACCCCGGATCGCCTGACCTGAAACCGCCACGGCTGCGTGTTATGTACCGACGGCGCGCGAGCCGCCGTGGCGATCAAGAACTGGGCGTGGTCGGCCAGGGGCGGCGCTGCGTGGATAGTCTTCTCCGTCACGGGGCCCACCTGCCTCTTCATCGGGCCATGATCCTCCCCGGCCGGCCGGGGAGCCAGGGTCCTTGGCCGGCCCGCCCAGGTGACCTAGGTCCCGGCCAGCCACGCCATCGTGGCACTACCCCACTCGCGCCTGCGGGGAGGGGAGCGACGTCGTCCGCCGTCGTGGGGGGGAGGCGGCGGGCGCGGCGCACCACCCCCGCTCGGTAACCTTGCTGCTCATGGACCACTCGGACGACACCAACGCGACCATCTGGCACTCCGGGGAGGCTGTTCAGGCCTGGGCGGACCAAGCGCGGGTACAGGAGCGATACCGGGCGGAGCACCGGCGGTTCATGGCGGCCCTGCTCCCCTTCGGCCCGCAGGAGACGTTCACGTTCCTGGATCTGGGGGCGGGGACCGGGGCGGCGTCGCGGACGATCCTCGACATGCATCCGGGCAGCACCGCGATACTCGCTGACTTCTCGGCCGAGATGATGCGGGCAGGCGAGCGAGAGATGCGGCCGTACTCCGGGCGCTACCGGTACGTCGAGTTCGACATGTCGGCCGGCGGCGAGTGGCCCGCGGCGATCCCCGCGGCGCTCGATGCCGTGGTGACCTCGATGTGCGTCCACCACCTGCCCGACGAGCGCAAGCAGGGCCTGTTCGCCGAGATATTCGGCCGACTCGTCCCCGGCGGCTGGTACCTCAACTACGACCCGGTGGCCGCGGGGGATCCCGTGGTCGAAGCCACCTGGCAACGCGTGAGCGACCGCGACGACCCCGAGGCGGCCAGCAAGCGGCTGCATCGGACGCCGCCGGAACAGGCCCGCTGGGATAACCACGTGCGCTGCATCATCCCGCTCCGCCCGCAGCTGGAATTCCTGCGGTCGGCCGGATTCGAAGGGGTCGACGTCTACTGGAAGCGACTCGAGAACGTCATCTACGGCGGCCGCCGCCCCGGATAAGGCCCGTCTAGGCCGCGTGCTCTTTCTTTGCCCTTGAGCCCGGTACCAGTCCAGGCCGGGCATACCGCGCTCACTTGCCATCCCTTTCGCTGCGGCCACTCCTATCGCGAGCACGACTACGGCCGCCAGGGTGCGCTTATCCACCGCCGTACGGGCCGCCGCGGCCAGCATGACGAGCGTGATCACGTGCTGCCGTCGTCTCGCCTCCCGCGACTGCAGCCGAGTGTCCTCCGATAGGGGGGCAGGCTCCGCCGATCCGGTGTTGATCGTCATCCCATCTCGCTCTCCCCGAAATCACCTGCGCGGTGCGCCGCGAAATTTCGGCACCCGCAGAACGCCGGCGATCCAGGTCGTTTGTGCGTGCGGGTATAAGCCTGCCCGCAAGGGCTCGACGCGACATCACCCGGCCCGAGGGATCATCCAGGTAAACGCGGGTGATAGCGATGCCGGCCCCCTGGGGTGGCGCGGCTTGGGAGCGGCCTTGCCATCGGCGGGCCATCAGGCAGATGCCTCGCGGACTTCTAGGGTGTCCAGGACGCGTACCACGTTGGCCCGCAGATCCTCGGCCGCCTCCTGGTTTCCGGCGAGATGGTGCAGCAGCGCCTGCTGGAACAGCCCGTCGAGGACGGCGTACGCCGCACCCGGAGACAGGGCCACCTGAAAACCCGTGAACGAGGCATACCGGCTGATGACCCGCCAGATCATCTCCTCGCGACGCTGGTCGATCTCCAGCACGTCGGCGCGGAACGACTCCTCGAACAGGCTCTGGTTCCGCAGGTCGTACCAGAGCCGGTGCATCGGCGCGTCGGTCCGCAGCGTCTGCGCCATCGCCGTGCTGAACTCCCGCTTGAGCTCTTCCGCCGACGAGGCGGTCGCCACGATCTCGTCGTAGCGGGTCACGCAAGCGGCTTCGTACTGGCGCACGCAGTGCGTGATCAGGTCTTCCTTGTCGCTGAAGTAGTAGTGCAGCACGCCGTGGGAGAACTGGGAATTCTGCGCGATCTCGCGCAGGCTGGTGCGGGCATAGCCGAGTTCCGCGAGCGTCTGCAGCGCGGCATCGGCCAGCTGCGCCCGGCGTTCGGCGAACTTGTCGACCTGCCGCCGCGAGACCCGCTCCCGGTTCGTCTCGGTCACGCGAGGCTCATCACCCACGTCAGCCTCACTGGCCACATGGGCCACGTCCGTCACGGCAAAAGCTTCCTGTCAGCTCACGAAAACGCCCGCGCCCTGCGGGCCCGAACCAACTGTATCTCGGCCAGCGCCCGCCGCCCAGAAAAAACTTGACAAGTGTCCAAGGAAGTCTTGACGACTGTCCAGATTTCGTGGCAGTGTGACCTACGTCGCACCGCCGACCCAGGAAAGCGCCGTCTCAAGGAGGAGATGCCCGATGAGTGTGTTCGACTTGACCGGACGCAAGGCCCTGGTCACCGGCGGGGCGCGCGGGCTCGGCGCCGGGATGGCCGAGGCGCTGGCGCGGGCCGGCGCGGCCGTCGTCATCGGCGACATCCGCGAAGAACTCGGCGAGGCGACCGCCGACGCGATCAAGAAGGCCGGCGGCGACGCGGCGTTCCTGCCGCTGGACGTGACCGACGACCGGAGCTGGGAGCGGGCCGTCGAGGGCACGATCGCCGAGCTCGGCGGCCTGGACATCGTGGTCAACAACGCCGGCGTCGAGATCACCCAGCTGATCGTCGACCTGGATCCGGACGAGATCCGCCGCATGCTCGAGGTCAACATCCTCGGCACCTCGCTCGGCATCAAGCACGCCTTCCGCGCCATGCGCCCCGGCGGGCCGGCTGGCCGCGGCGGCGCCGTGGTCAACATCGCGTCGGTCGCCGCCACCATCGCCTTCCCCGGCATCGCCGTCTACTCCGCGACCAAGTCCGCGGTCGACCGGCTGACCCGGGTCGCCGCCATGGAATCCGGCAAGCTCGGCTACGCCGTGCGGGTGAACTGCATCTACCCGGGCCTGGTCCCGACCGAGATGGGCAACCAGCTCGCCCAGGACGTGGTGACCCTCGGCCTGTTCCCGAGCGTGCCCGAGGCTGTCGGTGCCGTGGTCGGGCTTACCCCGCAGGGCCGCCTCGGTGAGGTCGCGGACATGGCCGACGCCGTGGTCTTCCTCGCCTCCGACGCGGCGCGTTTCATCACCGGCGCCGGGTTGCCCGTCGACGGCGGCATGGGCATGTGACTCCAGGAAGGCCACAGGAAGGACAGAGAACAAATGACCAAGCCCGTCATCGTCTACGGCGCCTCCGGCTACACCGGCCGCCTGATCTGCGAGTACCTGCGCGAGTTCAACGTGCCCTTCGTCGCCGCAGGCCGCGACAAGGCGCGCATCGCCGAGGCGCTGGACAAGGTCCCCGGTATCGACACGGTAGAGCACGAGATCGTCGAGGTCGCCCACGACGTCCAGCCGCTGACCGAACTGTTCCAGGGCGCCAGCGTGGTCTGCAACACCGTCGGGCCGTTCGCCCAGTACGGCCGCGAGGTCGTCGAAGCCTGCCTGGCCACCGGCTGCCACTACCTGGACACCACGGGGGAGCAGGACTGGCTGATCACCTGCGACGAGGACTACGGCCGGCGGATGGCCGCCAAGGGCCTGCTGCTCGCCCCGGGCATCGCCCAGATGTACACCACCGGCGAGATCGCGGCCCAGCTCTGCCTGGAGAAGCCGGGCGTGGACACGCTCGACATCCTGGTCTTCTGGAAGGGCATGCCGACCATCGCCTCGACCCGGACGATCCTCGTCAACGCGGCCCTGTCCAAGGCGTACTACCTGGAGCAGAACTCCTACGTCGAATGGCCCGCCGACGTCGGCCTGTACGACGTAGTGGTCCCGGGCCAGCACGAGACCGGCCTGGCCCTGCCGTGGGGCGGCACCTCGCACCCGGTGTGGTTCAAGCGCGACCCCCGGGTGGCCAACGTCAAGGTGCTGGGCGGGGTGTTCAACCGCGCGCTCATGCTGGGCGTCCCGCAGATCGTCGCGGCGGTCCTGGAGCAGATCGAGGGCCTGCCGGAAAACGAGAAGCTCCGGGTGCTGACCGCTCGCGCGGCCGGCGTGATGAACCAGATGCCGCCGCGCGAAGCCACCCGGATCAACACCTCGCTGGACTCGGTGCACGCCTCCGGCCCGCTGGGCCGCGCGCACTGCGTGATCCACGGCAACTCCAACTACAAGCAGACCGGGCTGATGCAGGCGTACGGGGCGTACTCGCTGCTCCAGCAGCCGCCCAAGCGGGTCGGCTTCGCGTCCGGCTGCCAGGCCTTCGGCCACCGCGAGCTGCTCGGCGTGCTGCGCAGCTTCGGCCTGGTCATGGAGCCCGACCTCACCGTCCACCACTGATCAAGAAGCAGGGAGACAGAGCAGCGTGCGCCTGACCGACTTCCTGGACAAGGGTGCCTCCCTGGGCACGGAGGCACCCTGCCTGACCACGGGCGGGCGCACGCTGACCTACGGCGAAGTCCAGGCGCTGTCCTGGCGGATCGCCCGGGCGCTTGACTGGTCCGGGGTGCGTCCCGGCGACAAGGTCGCGATCTTGTCGGCGAACGACCCGATCGCGTTCAGCTGCGTGTTCGGTATCTCCCGGGCCGGCGCGGTGTGGTGCCCGGTCAACCCGCGTAACGAGGCGGCGGAAAACCGCGAGCTGCTCGACTTCTTCGACTGCACGTGCCTCATCTTCCAGGCCGCCTTCGCCCCGCTGGTTACCAAGATCCTGGCTGACCTGCCGAAACTCACCACGCTGGTCTGCCTCGACGGCGAGCATCCGAACGCCACGCCGTTCCGGCAGTGGCTCGCCGACCTGCCCGGTGAACCCTGGCAGGCCGAGCCTCCCGACGACATGGTCATGCTGGTCGGCACCGGGGGCACCACCGGCCGCCCCAAGGGCGTGATGCTCACCGGCCACAACATCGAGACGATGTCCGCGCTGACGCTGATGAGCTACCCGTTCCGCCCGCGCCCGCGCTACCTGGCCCTCGCGCCGCTCACCCACGCGGCGGGCGTGCTGTGCTTCCCGGTCATGACGCTCGGCGGCGAGATCGTCATCATGCCCACGCCGGACCTGACCGAGTTCCTGGCCCTGGTCGAGAAGAACAAGATCACTCACACGTTCCTGCCGCCGACGCTGATCTACATGCTCCTCGACCACGACCGGCTCGCCGAGACCGACACCTCTCACCTGCAGTGCCTGTGGTACGGCGCGGCCCCGATGTCGGCCAGCCGCCTCGAAGAGGCGCTGGCGAAGATCGGCCCGGTGATGGGCCAGCTGTTCGGCCAGTCCGAAGCCCCGATGATGATCTCCACCCTGGCGCCCGCCGACCATTTCCGCGACGACGGATCGCTCGCCACCGAGCGCCTGTCCTCGGCCGGGCGTCCCACTCCGCTCACCACGGTCGCGATCATGGACGACGAGGGCAACCTGCTCGGCCCGGGCCAGCGCGGTGAGATCGTGGCCCGGGGCCCGCTGGTCATGGCCGGTTACTACAAGAACCCGCAGGCCTCGGCGGAAGCCGCCCGGTACGGCTGGCACCACACCGGGGACATCGGCTACCTCGACGAGGACAACTACCTGTTCATCGTCGACCGCGCCAAGGACATGATCATCACCGGCGGCTTCAACGTCTACTCGGCCGAGGTGGAGCAGGTCCTGCTGGCTCACCCGGCCGTGCAGGACTGTGCGGTCATCGGGCTGCCCGACGAGAAATGGGGCGAGCGCGTCACCGCCGTCGTGCAACTCCGCCCCGGCCAGTCGGTGACCGAGGCCGAGGTCCGTTCCTTCGTCAAGGAACGCCTGGGCAGCGTGAAGGCGCCCAAGCAGGTCGAGGTCTGGCCCGACCTGCCCCGGTCGAAGGTCGGGAAGGTCCTCAAGGTCGACGTCAAGGCCCGGCTCCGTGACATCGGGGGCAGATCCTGACTCCTGGTGAACTGCTCGTGCTCGGCCTGTAATGACCGTAGGCTCGAAGGCACCATGACAGTCACCGCCGATGACCTTGACAGCGTGATCTCATGCGTGATGAGCGGGCTCCTGCCCATCACCGACCGGGACTGGTCGGTGCGGGCGGGGACCCTGGAATGGGATTGCTGGCATACCGCCGAGCACATCGGTGACTGCCTGCTGTCCTACGCCTGGCAGCTCGCGGTCCAGCCCACCGGCCGCTACGTCCGGGCCGTCGCGACCGCGGAGAAGGACGCCTCCCCGGCCGAGGTGCTGGAATTCGCCGTCACCGGCGGCCGGGTCCTGGCCTCGATGGTGCGCACGTCCCGCGCGCACGTCCGTGCGTACCATCCGGCCGGGATGGCCGACCCGGAGGGCTTCGCCGGGATGGGCTGCTACGAGGCCCTGCTGCACGGCAACGACATCGCCCAGGGCTTCGGCCTCAGCCTCGATCCGCCCCGCGACGTGTGCCGCCGCGTCCTGGCCCGGATCTTCCCGCAAGCCTCCGCCGAGCTATCCGGATCCGACCCGTGGGCCGCACTGCTCTGGGCCGGCGGCCGCATCAACCTCCCCGGCCGCCCTCAGCGCCCAGGCTGGCGCCCCCACCCGGCCCCGCTCACCAGCACCGGGCCCATGCCCCGTCTCAGCTCGGCCGGATGAGATCCCAGCGCGCATCCGGTTATAGTCACCGTCGACGTCGTCCGTGGCCAACCCCCACCATGGGAACGTCTACGGTTCGTAGGAGCCGGGGATCCAGGCGCGGGTGCTGACGCTGATGGCGTTCCAGGCGTTGATGGTCACGATGAGGCTGACCAGGGCGGCGACCTGGAGCGGACTGAATTCCGCGGCCACGTCCTGGTACGCCTGGTCCGGGACGTGCGTGTCGGACAGGCGCGTGACCGACTCGGTGAACGCCAGCGCGGCGCGCTCGCGCGGGGTGAAGTACGGGGTCTCCGGCCAGGCGGCGAGCCCGTAGATGCGCTGTTCGGTCTCGCCGATGGCGCGCGCGTCCTTGGTGTGCATGTCGATGCAGTAGGCGCAGCCGTTGAGCTGCGAGGCGCGGATCCGGATCAGCTCGCGGAGCTTGGGGTCGATCTCGGCCTTGTCGAGTTCCTTGGTCGCGGCCTGGTCCAGGTGCGCCATCGCCCGGGAGTAGCCGGCCGCGAAGGAGTCGAAGGCCAGCCGGACGGGGATCTGCGTGGTTTCGTTCGTGATCGTCATACCACCGACGCTATGACGCCAAGCGGCCCAAGGTAAGGTCCATTTCTATGCCAGAAACATGGGCCAAAGGCTCGCCGCGAGTCACGCGGGCCGAACTGAGCGGGGCCGAACTGAGCGGGGCCGAACTGAGCGGGGTCGACCTGCACCTGGATCTTTCCGGGACCAGGGTGCGGGCCGGGCTGGAGAGCGCGCTGCGCGGCGCGGTCCGGGACGGCCGCCTGCGTCCGGGTACGCGGCTGCCGTCGTCGCGGGCCTTGGCCGCGGACCTGGGCATCGCCCGCAACACGGTCGCCGAGGTCTACAGCCAGCTTGTCGCGGAGGGCTGGCTGACCGCGCACACGGGGTCGGGGACGTCGGTCGCGCCGCGCCGGGCACCCGATCCGGGCGCGGAGGCCGCCGCCCGCCCCGAGATGGCGATGCCCCGCTACGACCTGCGGGCCGGGGTGCCCGACCTGTCCGCGTTCCCGCGCCGGGCCTGGCTCGCGACGGCCCGCAAGGTCCTGGCGGCCACCCCCGATCACCTGCTCGGCTATCCGGACCCGCGCGGGATCCCGCCGTTGCGGGCGGCCCTGGCTGATTACCTGGCCCGGGCGCGGGGAGTAACCGCCGACCCGGCGCACATCGTCATCTGCGCCGGCTTCGCCCATGGGCTGGCCGGCATCAGCCGCGCGCTGCGCTCGGCCGGCGCGAGCACCCTCGCGGTGGAGGCCTACGGCCACCAGGCCCACCGCGATATCGCGGCCGGGCAGGGCCTGCGCCTGCGGCCGCTGCCGGTCGACGAGATGGGCGCCGTCATCGGCGAGGCCGCTGGAGCCGACGCGGTGCTGCTGACCCCGGCGCATCAGTTCCCGCTGGGCGTGACGCTCCATCCGCGGCGCCGCCGGGAGGCGGCCGACTGGGGCGGCGTGGTGATCGAGGACGACTACGACGGGGAGTTCCGCTACGACCGGCAGCCGGTGGGCGCGCTGCAGACGCTCGCGCCCGGCCATGTCATCTACGCGGGGACGGCCAGCAAAAGCCTGGCCCCCGGCCTGCGGCTCGGCTGGCTGGTCGTCCCGCCGCGGCTGCTCGACGCCGTGACCGCGGAGCTTGCCGCCGGCCCGTCCGCGCTCGACCAGCTGACCCTGGCCGAGTTCATCACCACGGGCGGCTACGACCGGCAGATCCGCCGGGCCAGGCTGGCCTACCGGCGCCGCCGGGACCGCCTGGCCGCCGCCCTGCGCCGCCAGGGCCTGCACGTCACCGGAATCGCCGCTGGCCTGCAGGCGGTGCTTGAATTCTCCCGAACGGACCTCGAGCGTGCCGTCGTCGCCCGCGCCAGCCAGCATGGCGTGGCCGTCGACGGGCTGGAACGCTATCGCGCCGGCGAAGGCCCTCCCGCCGGGGACGGCCGGGCCGGCCTGGTGATCGGCTACGGCCGTCCGCCCGAGCATGGCTTCACCACCGCGCTGGCCCGGCTGTGCGCCGCCCTGGCCGGGGAGCCCGCCGCCCGGTTGTTACCGGTTCCTTACCCGTGCGGGCATGGTGAGCCCGGCCGGCCGGCGGTCCGTATCGAGGGTGTGATGACCATCGAAGACAGCGTGATCATCGGGATCGCGGCCATCTGCGTGTTCGTGGCCGTGCTGGTATTGGTGCTCAGGATGTCGGCGGAGCGCCGGGCCGGATCCACGAACCCCTACGGCCCCCGCATGCATCGTGACCGGCAGCCAGTCGCGACGGCCACGCCACCCCACGCCCGCGTGCCGGGACGGTGGGAGGAAAGAGCCGCCTCGTTCGGGCCGCAAGAGGACGAGGAGTATGGCGGGACGGCCGGGTACGGACGCCCGGCCGGCTATGGTCCGCCTCCGCTGTGGACCGAACTGCCGTACGACCCGCCCGGCTGGCGCTGACGGGGACCGGGCCGGCGCGGCTCACTGCCCGAATGCCGCGGGCGGCTCTTCGTAGTACACCGAGATGCCGTTCACGTCGGCGTAGCTCATCGTGTCACCGTCCTCGTGAGAAGTTACCGCCGGGCAGCGGTCCGTTCACGAGTGAAACGACGCGGCGGCGGAGAACTCATCGGATGATCGATGTGCCCATCGTCGGGACGGGTGCCCCGGCCAGGCGGTGGATGAGGTCGTGCCGGGAGACGCCGTCGGCGAACATCCGCCTGGCCGTCTGGTACGTCGCGCTGTCCTCGTCGCGCCACAGTTCCTCGACCACGCGGTCCGCCGCCTCCACGAACTCCTCGCTGGTCATGCCGGCGGGCGGGGTGCACGCGCCGAACTCGGCCTCGACGAGACGGTGGCGGTCAGCCGGGTCGGCGAGGTCCAGCGGAGCGTGCCGCTGCGGTATTGGCAGCGCGAACATGCGGCGGCCCACGTTATCGGAGAGCCAGGAGACGTCGGCGTCGCTGGCGGCCAGGCCGGAGGCGTAGCCGCGGATCGTGACCGCGTCCGGGTCGTCGTAGGCCTGGCCGAACCGGGCCAGCACCCTCGGCACCTGCGCCATCAGCACCTCGGTCCCGGCCTCGCCCAGGTCCCGGCGGTCGGCGGACCAGCGGACCCACGCGGTTACGGCGGGCTCGAGATGGCTGCGCTGCGCGGGTGACAGGACGAAGGTGTTCGGCACGTGGCCGAGCAGTATGTACGCGAGCTTGCGCGGACCGACCTCGGCCGGCGACTCGCCGGGGACGCGGCCGCTGTAGCCGGTGAGCACTTCGGCCCAGAACCGCGTGGACTCCTCGTCGGCCGCGACGGCCTCGGCGGCCAGCGGGCTCTTCATGAACTCGTCGACCGCGGCCGCGCGGTCGGCCGCCGTGAAGACCGGCGCGCGCTCGGCGTCGCCGGCCGGGAGGTGGCGGATCCGGGTCCGGGCGATCGGCAGGTACGCGAGCGTGTCGGCGGACAGGTCCGGGTTCGGGTCGTAGTCGGTGCGGTCCAGCGGCCCGAACAGGCGACGCCGCGCCTCGGCCAGGCTGATCTGCTCGGACCGCTCGAACTCCTCGGCATCGCCGCCGCTGATGGCCTCGATCATGCGGGCCGCGTTGGGGGACACGCCGATCGCGGTGGCGATCGGGATCCCGGTCAGGTCAACCTGCACCACGATGCCGTGTTCGGCCTCGCCGTACCCGAACGTCACGGCGATGGCCTCGTCGTCACCGAACACGTCGTACCGGCGCCAGGCCTGGCCGGGTGTCACCTTGCCGATCCCGGTCACCCAGTCCGGCGGGTAGATGCCCGCGCCGGTCAGCTCGGCCAGTGCCCGGCTGGCCGCCCGCTTGGTGTCCTGGCTGCCCAGCGCCATCAGCATCCGGAGCAGCGCCGCGCCGTCGGGCGTCCCCCTGCGGACCGCTCCGTTCACCAGCACGGTGGAGATGAACTTCTCGGTCTCGTCAGGATCCAGTTCACCCGTCACGCGCGGAATGGCCATGCAGGTCGAGGTCTCCAGTTCGGCCCGCAGCCGGTCGCCCGACGCGATCCCGGCCCACAGGCTGGACATCACCCGCTCGACAATGGCGTCCGCCTCGGTCCGCCCGCTACCGGACGGTGCCTGGCCTGCCGGTACCGGGGCGGCCCGTGCCTTGCTGGCTGGTGCCTTGCTGGCCGGATTGCCGCGACGCGGCTTGGTCTTCTTGCTCACTGCGTCATCCTATGGCCCCCAGCCGACAAAACTCGGTGTCCAGCGCGTCGATGAGGTGCCTCATCCAGCCCGCTGACGTGCTTTTAATTCGGCCCGGACGCAAACACGAGCGGGCGATCAGAAGCTGACCGCGCGGATGACGCCCACCACAGCGTCGCCGCCGATGACGGGGACGGTGGCGAGCTCGTCGGGGACGACGGCGCCGAGCAGGCGCAGCGCCGCCACGGTGACCGGGGTCCGGGCCCGGTGCGCCCCGTCCTCGATCTTGACCGCGCCGGCTCTTCCGTCCGCCAGCGCGAACGCGTCGATGCCCTCGGCCCCGCCCTTGACCAGCAGGTCGGGCACCGCGTCCATAAGCCGTCGCTCGTCCCGGCTGGTACCGCTGGTCCATTCCGGGTGCGCGCGCATGGCGTCGGCCACCCGGCGCCCGGGCGTGCCCGGGGCCGCCAGCACCAGCGCCCGGAACGCCCGCGCCAGCCTGGTCAGCGTCAGCGCGAACAGCGGCGCGCCGCAGCCGTCCACGCCGGTGACGGATACCTGCTGGCCGGTCAGGTCGGAGACCGTGCGCCGGATCGCTTGCTGCAGCGGATGCTCCGGCGCCAGGTACCCGCGCGTCGGCCAGCCGTTCAGCACGCAGGTGGCCAGCATCGCGGCGTGCTTGCCCGAGCAGTTCATCCGGATCCTGGAGGAGTCCTCGCCGCGGGCGATCACCCGGCGCGCGGTCTCGGGGTCAAGTGGCCAGGACGCCGGGCAGCGCAGGTCATCCTCGGTCAGCCCGGCGCCGGACAGGATCTTGCGGACCCCCTCGACGTGGAAGTCCTCGCCCGAGTGGCTGGCCGCGGCCAGCGCCAGCAGCTCGCCGTCCAGGTCCAGTCCGGCTGACAGCATGGCCGTGGCCTGGAGCGGCTTGTTCGCTGACCGGGGGAAGAAGGGCAGCGCGGTGTTTCCCACGCTGATCACCTGGGTCCCGTCGGCGGCTAGGCCCGCGACCGCGCCGCGGTGCCGCGATTCGGTGAAGCCCGAACGCACCACCTCGGCGACCACCGGGTTCACGCCGTTGTGTTCCGTATCGATCGTCATGCCCGCAGTCTGCCCCTTTCCCGCGGGCCCGCGCCGGGTACGCCGCGCTCACGGTACCCTGCCGTGCTATGCGGGCAGTGGTACAGCGAGTGAGCCGGGCCAGCGTAACCGTGGACGGGCAGGTTGCCGGCGCCATCGAGGAGCCAGGGCTGCTCGTCCTGGTCGGCGTCACCCACGGCGACACCCCGGAGCAGGCCGCGAAGCTCGCCGCCAAGCTGTGGGGGCTGCGCATCCTCGACGGCGAGAAGTCCTGCTCCGACGTGAACGCGCCGCTCCTGGTGATCAGCCAGTTCACACTCTACGCGGACCTGGCCAAGGGCCGCCGCCCGTCCTGGTCCGCGGCCGCCCCGGGGCCGGTCGCCGAGCCGCTGGTCGGTGCCGTGGTGCAGGCGCTGCGCGATCTCGGCGCCCGGGTCGAGACCGGCGTCTTCGGCGCCGACATGAAGGTCGCCCTGGTCAACGACGGTCCCGTCACTATCGTCCTCGACCTGTAGAGACCCCAGGGCTACTTCGACGCCCCGGCACTGGGATCGGCGGAGGGACTTTCGGGGGCCAGGCCGGCCAGCACGCACTGCGGCCTGGCCCGCAGCGAGACCGGGTCCTGGGACCGGAACGAGTCCTGGCAGAACGACCGCGCCTGCGCCCCGCAGTAGTGCAGGGTGGATCCCCCGGTGGTGTTCGGCACGATGACGTTCACGCAGCCGTTCGCCGAAGTCCCGTAGGAGTCATGCGCCGTCACGCCCCAGGCGATCAGGCCGCCGAAGACGACGATCACCACCACCGCGGCGATCGCGAAGATCCGCTTCTGCCGCGGCGTGAGGCGCCCCGCCTGGGGGTTGGTCTTGGCGTACATGGATGCCCAGTGTAAACACCCGCACAGCGTTGGCCGGCCGGCCCCGCTGGCCCTGTGTTAGCGTCGGCCGCAAGAAAGCATCAAGGGGAGGCACAGGAAAGTGGTAACGCGCGATACGCGGTGGCCTGCCGGTACGCCGTGCTGGGTGAATGTCAGCGTCGACGACGTACCGAAGGCGATCGCCTTCTACCAGGCCTTGTTCGGCTGGGACATCCAGGCGGGCGGCCCGGAGGTAGGGGGATATGCCATCGCCCACCACCATGACCGGATCGTCGCGGGCCTCGGCCCGAAGTTCGGCGCGCCTGACGCCCCGTCGGCCTGGACGACCTACCTGGCCGCCGACGACGCCGACGCGGTCGCGGAGAAGATCAAGGCGGCGGGCGGCCAGGTGGTGCAGGGGCCGATGGACGTCATGGAGGAAGGCCGGATGGCCATCGCCTTCGATATCACCGGGGCCCCGTTCGGCCTGTGGCAGGGCGCCAAGACGACCGGCGTCGGCCTGGCCAACGAGACCGGGGCGCTGACCTGGAACGAGCACGTCAGCTGGGACTTCGACGCCGGCAAGGCGTTCTACCGCGCCGTGTTCGGCTACGACTACCAGGATGTGAGCGGAGACGGTTTCCGGTACGCGATGCTGATGGTCGACGGGCGCGAGGTCGGCGGCATCGGTCAGTACATGCCGGGAACGCCGGCCGGGACCCCGGCCGCCTGGGGCGTCTACTTCGCCGTCGACGACACCGACGCCGCGGTGGCCGCCGCCGTCGAGCACGGCGGCAGCGTCGTGCGGCCCATCAGGGACAGCCCGTACGGCCGGACCGGCGTCGTCACCGACAACCAGGGCGCGATCTTCTCGCTGATCAGCAGCCCCCAGCCCCAGGTGAGCCAGCCCGCGGGCTAGTTATCCTGCTCGGTGCTCAGCAGCCTCAGCCGTCCCGTCACGCGCTTCGTCACCTCGGCTCCTCCTCGCCTGCCCTGGCCGGCCTGTCCCGCTAGCTAACCGGCGGGGTTCCGTGGGTGTGGAAGGACTCTATCGTCTTCAGGCCCCACGCCTGGCCCTTGGCCCGTTCGGCCTCCGTCCAGGTGATCGTGCGCCAGTCCGGGGCCAGCACCAGCCGGGCGACCGGGTTGCACAGCTCGATCCGGTTCCCGCCCGGCTCGTAGACGTACAGGAAGAACGTTTGCTGGATAGCGTGCTTGTGCGGTCCGGTCTCGATGAACACCCCGCGGTCCAGGCAGATGTCCGCCGCGCGCAAGATGTCCTCGCGGGTGTCCGGCGCGAACGCGACGTGGTGCAGCCGCCCGGCCGTGCCGGTCCAGTCCCGGGTGTACACCAGGTCGTAGCCCTTGTTGGTGAAGTGCAGCCACTGCGCGGAGATCGTGCCATCGTCGAGCATGATCTGCTCGGTGACCCGCCCGCCGAGCACGTCGCGGACGAAGTCCCCGTTGGGCGGCACGTCCTGGGCGAGGTAGTTGACGTGATCCAGCCGCCGGACGCAGACGCCGCGCGCCGGGTAGGCCTGGGCCTGGTTCTTCAGCGACGGCCTGAGTGCGTCGGGCGGCGTGTACCACTCGCTCTCCCAGTACAGCTCCATCTCGTGTCCGTCTGGATCGCAGAACAGGTACGTGGGCCCGATACCCGGATCGCCGTCCTTCCAGCTGATGCCGAGCCCGGTCGCCTCGATCGCCGCCACCCGGGCCTCGAGGGCGGCCTGGCTCGAGGCTCGCAGCCCCACCCGGCGGATGCCCGAGGTGTCGTACGCGGTCAGCTTGAGGGTGTGGTGCTCGTAGTCATCCCAGGTGCGCAGATAGACCGAGTTGCCCTCGCGGCCGGTCTCGGTCAGGCCCAGGACGTCCACGAAGAACCGCAGGCTCGCGTCCGGTTCCGGCGTCAGCAACTCGATGTGCCCGAGGTGCGCCACCTCGTGCAGCGGCGGCCGCGTGGCCGCCGGCTGGTGCGGACTCATCACGGGAACCTCCGGGGGAAGACGGTGCCGTCGAAGAGCTTGCGCGCGGTACGCACCACTCCCGAGCGGAGCACCGTGGGCGGTTGGCTGGTCTGGTCGACCTCGACCTCGACCTCGAGGTGTCCGGTCGGGTGCTCGATGTCGAACCGCGTCTGTCCCGGCTTGACGGCCGCCAGGTCACCTCCGGCCGCGCCGTCGAGCAGCAGCGCGGTCGCGACGCTGACCGCGCCGAGCACCCCGATCGAGTCGTGCACCCGCACGGGGATGAAGGTGCGGGTGCAGATCGTCCCGCCGTCCGCCGGGGCGGCCACCAGGGAGATCTTCGGCACCGAGGCGGCGGACACGTCGCCCAGGCCCATCAGAACGCCGGCGGCCAGCTGCAGCGCCCGCACCCGCTGCCCGAGTCCGGGGTCCGCCTCGAGTTCGGCGACGGTCTCGTACCCGGTCCGGCCAAGCGCGGCGGCGGGCACGACCACCACCGGCATGCCGTTGTCGATGCAGGTGACGGTGATGCACCGGGGGGTGCCAGCGGTGTCGTCCCCCCACGGTGGCACTTCGATGACGTCGGTGACTCCTCCGGTGGGCAGCAGCGCGCCGGTGGCCGAGCCCTCGGTCGCGGCGAAGTCGAGCACCACGGCCGCGCCGGTCCCAGGCACCCCGGCGATCGCGGTGTCGCCGTCGTAGTCGACCACGCCGTCCGCGCCGGGGAACGTGGCGGTGGCCAGGCTGTCCGAGTTGACCATGTGGATCCGCACCGGCGCCCCCGGGACCAGCCCACGCTCGACCGCGAACGGGCCGACCCCGGCCAGCAGGTTGCCGCAGTTCTGCCGGTCGGAAACCGTGGCCTCGCCGACGCCGACCTGCAGGAACAGGTAATCGACGTCCGCGTCCGCCCGCGCCGAGCGGGAGATCACCGCCACCTTGGAGGTCAGCGGATGCGCCCCGCCGATCCCGTCGATCTGCCTGGTGTCCGGGCTCCCCATGATCCGCAGCAGCAGGTCGTCCCGCGCCGCCGGATCCGCGGGCAGGTCCTCCGCGAGGAAATACGCCCCCTTTGACGTCCCGCCCCGCATCATCATGCACCGCACCCCGGCACCTGAACCCATCAAGCTCTCTGCCACCTCCGGTCACACCGGCAACGACTCGGAACGCATGGTTGTGACAACGTGCCCATAAGAGGGACTACGGTGTCACATCCATGCCCTGGCTGGCGGGCACGTAATCGACGCCGCGGGCGGCGAGCTTGTCGCGCAGGCCGTACAGGTCCAGACCCAGCTGGCCGTCGGCCAGGGCCTTGCGGTTCTGCTCTTCCTTGGCCACCCGCGCCTGCGCGGCGGCCAGCGCCTGGCCGGCATCGGCGCGCGGCACGCACACCACGCCGTCGTCGTCGGCGATGATCGCGTCGCCCGGCCGGACGATCTGCCCGCCGATCGAGATGGGCAGGTTGACCGAGCCCGGCGTCTCCTTGACCGTGCCCTGGGCGCTGACCGCCGCCGACCACACCGGGAAGCCCATCGCCCGCAGGTCGGCCACGTCCCGGACGCCGGCCTCGATGACCAGGCCGCGGACCCCGCGCGCGGCCAGCGAGGTCGCCAGCAGCTCACCGAACATCCCGTCGGTGCACGGCGAGGCCGCCGTGACCACCAGCAGGTCCCCGGCCTGGCACTGTTCCACCGCCGCGTGGATCATGAGGTTGTCGCCGGGCCAGCACAGCGCGGTGACCGCGGTCCCGCCGACTCGGGTCCCATCCTGTCTGGGGCGCAGGCCCGGCCCGAGGTACCCGGCCCGGCCGATCGCCTCGTGCACGGTGGCCACTCCGAGTGCGGCTAGCTGGTCCACCACGCCTAGGTCTGCGCGGGCCACCCCGGTGACGATCACGTTGCGCATCAGCTCAGCCTGTCCGTGACCTGCGGGAACACCCGCATGTAGGCCTCACCTAGGGTGGACTGCGGCAGGCCCAGGTTAGGTCCGGCGTTGCGCTTGAGCTGGGTGCCGCGCCGTCTGGCCAGGTCGGTGTAGTACTCCCACAGGTGCTGCTGTGCCCCCATGCACTCCATGGCCTTGCGCTTGGCGTCGAAGACCGGCGTGATGTCCAGCAGGACCTCCGGCTTGAAGCCGCACATCTCCGGCTGGTGCGGCTCGAACAGGAAGACCGGCGGCGCGCCGATCGGCTCGCCGGGGGCCGGGTAGCCGATCGCCTGGGCCAGCACCCGGGCCCGCAGCGCCATCTGCCCTGCGGCCGGATGATCGCCGTTGTAGGGGTCGGCCAGCGGGTGGGTGAGTACCACCGACGGGTTGACCTTGCGGTACACCCGGACGATGCGGTCGACCAGCTCATCGGACTCGCGCAGCGGGTAGTCCCCGGCGTCGAGGAACTCGATCTCGGCCCCGAGCGCGGCCGCGGCGCTTTCCGCCTCGCCCCGGCGCAGCGCCTTGATCTCCTCCAGCGTCTGGCCGGCCCGCCAGGCGCTGGCCGACTCGCCTCGCTCGCCGTAGGTCAGGCAGAGCACCTTCACCCGGTCGCCGCGCGACGCGGCCAGCGCCACCGCGCCGCCGGCCCGCCAGACGAAATCGGCGGCGTGCGCGCTGATCACGAGCATGGATTCCTGCTGGCTCACCGGGCTTCCTCCTCGTGCTGATCGAGCTTGTGCTGATCGAGCTTGTCTTGGTCGAGTAGGGCCGTGATGACGCTGCGCAGGTGGCGGCGGGTGGCCTGCTCGGCCTGCGCGGGGCGGCCCGCGGTAATGGCGGCGATAATCGCCAGGTGCTCGGGCAGCGACTGCTGAGGGCGCCCCGGGCGCAGGGACAGCTGGAACTGGTGCCGGACCAGCTGGCCGTTGAGCCGCTCAAGCAGGGCGGCCGCGACCTGCTGGCCGGAGATCTCCCGGACCGCCTTGTGCAGCTCGTGATTGAGCGCGGAGTACTTCAGCGGCTCCCCGGCGGCCACGGCCTCCTCCAGCCGGGCGCCCAGCTGCCGCAGCCGCCCGGCCTGCGGGCCGGTGACCCGCTCGGCGGCCTTGGCCGCGCACAGCCCTTCCAACGCCATCCGGCACTCGGTGATCGCGACCGCCTCGGCCATGGTGACGGCCCGGACCCGCGCGCCGCGGTTCGGGATCCGCTCGGCCAGCCCGTCGGCGGCCAGGTCGAACAGGGCCCCGCGCAGGCTGGCCCGGGTCACCCCGAACAGCCCGGCCAGTTCCTCCTCCACCAGCCGCTGCCCCGGCGCCATGTCCCCGGCCAGGATCGCCCGCCGCAGCCGCTCACCCGCCAGCCGCCGACCCTGGGCTCCGGATACTGGTGAAGCACCGGGAACTCCGCGTACTCCAGCCGGATCCGGCGCCGCGTCGTCAGGCACTCGCACGTGGCGATCCTAGAAATTATCAACAAAATTGTCAACAATCTGTCGGTCGCCACTGTCGGTCGCCAGCTATCGTGCCGGCGGCAGCGGATCACCAGCGGATGCCGCTGTCACGCGGGCGCATGGGTGAGCTGCTCGGCAATGCCGCTGGCCCACTGCCTGATCTCGGCCCAGTCACGGAAGTCCCCTTCCAGGCCGTGGAATATCAGCAGCGAGGCCCGCTGCGTGTGGCTCAGCACCTTGCGGTCGAGCCTGCCAGAGAACATCCGGTGATCTCGCGCGTGGGTGGCTATGCGCAGGCCGGCCAGCTCGACCGGATCTTTCGCCATGGCCTGGGCCAGCTTGCTCACGGGACTGCCGACCGGGCCGCTCGAGAACAGCCACACCGGACGGGTGCTGAGCTGGTCGTGACACCGGTTCACCAGGTCCTTGGCCGGGTCAAGCCAATGGCCCACGTAGACCGCGCTGCCGATGATGGCGGCGTCATAATCGTCGATGGACTGGACTTCCCCCGGCTCCAGGACCGTGACGGTAAGCCCCTGTCCCGAGAGCACCTCCGCGATCACCTGAGCGATATCGGAGGTTGACCCGTGCATCGAGGCTGCCGAGACCAGTACCTTCACACCCCGTGCGGGATCTGTCTCGGCTGCGTCCGCGAACGTCATGATCACTACCTCCTCACCCGGGCCGGAGGCGCCGCCTCCGGAGTGTTCCGCGCCGAGCCTGTCCGAGCGACTTCCGCCGGCAATAGGGCCGAACGTCCCTGCTGGCCTGCCTTCTAGGCCTTCTAGGCCTTCTAGGCCTTCTAGGTCTGCTACGCCCTGGCGGGCTGTGGCGCGGCCGGGAGGTCAGAGTTCGTCGGCACCGGGCCCGCGGCGATGGGTTAGGATTCCCGTCCGAGCCGCATGTCGATCCGGAGGCGCATGATGACCGGCCAGGCCAGGCAGCCCACCTCAGCCAGTCCCGCCAGCCCCGGGGCCGGGCGCTGGCTCGACCTGGTCACGGTCGAGCGCCCCGTCCTGGATCTGCGCCCCGACTACACCGCGTGGATCATCGTCGCGGACGGGCTGCGCCCCGGTCCTAGTGACGAGGCCACCGACGCGCTGCTCAGCGACGCCGAAGCCCAGGCCCGGGCCACACTGGCGGGCCGGGCGGCCGCCGACCTCGAGCCGGTAGCTGCCTGGCGGCTGGCCTACCAGGCCTTCGGCGCCAAGCCGAAACGCACCAGGCCCAGCGTCGAGGCGCTGCTGCGCCGGGTGGAGACCGGGCTGCCCCGGATCGACCGGCTCACCGACATCTACAACGCGATCTCGGTCAGGCACCTGCTGCCCGTCGGCGGCGAGGATCTCGCCATGTACCGCGGGCCGGCCCGGCTGGCGCGGGCGGCCGGAGACGAGCCGTTCGACACCATGCGCGACGGGCAGCCCGTGACGGAGCATCCCGAACCAGGCGAGGTGATCTGGCGCGACGACGGCGGCGTGACCTGCCGCTGCTGGAACTGGCGGCAGTGCGTCCGTACCCGGATCACGCACGCCACCACCAGCGCCGTGTTCATCCTCGACGGCCTGGGTGAGCTCGGGCGAGACGGCCTGATGGCCGCCGGGCAGGACCTGGCCAGCCAGCTGACGGCGCTCCATGCCGGCGCCCGGCTCAGCTGGCGTCAGATCGGCGCCTGATCACGCGGCGCCCGGGTGGCTGACCTGGCCGAGGAACAGGGGCAAGCTGGTGGCGGTGTCGATGATCGCGAACAGGAACGGCCGGTCGACGACCATCGTCACCGGCGGGGGAGCCCGGAATGCCGCCATGCCCGCCATAACGACCGCGGTGGCCGCCGCGGCCTCCGTGCCGTGCTCGTCGACGTCGATATACGCCTTGTGCGCGACCGCGCCGATCCGCAGCGGCTCGGCGTCGGTGTCGGTGATGCCGCTGAAGTCCGCGTCGTCGCCGAACGCATCGGTCACGCCCAGCCGCCGCAGGGCCGGGATAAGGTCGAACGCCGCTTCCAGCCGGAACCGGGGCAGCGACAGCGTGACCTGGTGCCTGGCTGTTCCGGCCAGCAGGCCGCCCAGGCCGGCGGCGGCGACCTTCGGCCGCAGCGCCGGCAGCGGCCCGTCGGGCAGCACCACGGCCATGGCCAGGCCGATGTCACGGTAGGGGAGCAGCACGGCCTGGTACCCGTCGCCGCGCAGGTAGGCCTGCGGTGCGGTGAGGTGCATCATCGGCACGGTCAGGCCCGGGCGGTCGTGGCCATCCGGGTAGAACGGCGCGTCGGCCGTCGCGCTCTCGGGGAACGGCTGCGTCCACGCCGCCTTCAGGTACACGGCGCTGGCGAGCACCAGCCTGGTCAGCCGGCCGACGGCGCCGGGCGGCAGCAATCCGGTGATCTTGCCTTCGGTCTGCTCGGCGATCACGCGGTTGATCAGGGTCCGGGCCGCATCGGGCGCCGCGGCGAAATCGGCGTCGGCGAGCGTCGCCGCGGCCTGGCGGAGCCGGGCGGTGAACTCGGCCCGCAGCGGCAGGCCGGACTGGACCCACACGGTGTTCGGCGCCCGGAACGTCGCGGCTCCGTTGCCGGACCCGCCGCCGGGCCCGGCGAGGGCCGCGCCAGGCGCCAGACTCAGCCCGCTGGTCGCCACGTCCTCCGGCCGCGGTGATCCGTCGAGGTGCAGGACCCGGGCCAGTTCGGCCGCCGTCTGGCCGCGCGCTCCGTACCAGGCCGTCCGCAGCGCGCTGGCCACGCTGACCGGCGAGAACACCAGGTCGGCCGCGTTCTCGGCCAGCACCTGGTACATGTCCGCGCCGAATGCCGCGACCGCGTGCGCCGCAGCCGCCCGCGCTTCGGCCGGCTCCGCTGCTTCGTGCCGCATCCTCCGCTCCTACCCGCGCAGGATGAAACCATGACCAGATGAGCTGGTTCATGACCGCGGACACCGAACAGTTCCTGGTCGTCGCGGTACCGGCATCGCCCTGGCGCGACACTCGCTCCGCGCTCGACACGGGCTCATAAAGGATTTCCTCGACAGCCATGGTCAGCGCATAGCGGGCGACCGCGTCGACTCCTCAGCGTGCAAAGTAGCGATGCGCGCTGGCCTGGTTACGACGCGCTAGTGCCCGCCCCGCTTATGGTCGGTCTTCGCTGGATCAGGTTCGTGCGGCGCGCGCGCGGTAACGAAAGCAAGCCGTCGTTCGAAGTGTGTCCGGGCCTCGCCGATCTCTCCGCCGGTGACCGCACCGCACCGAGGGGTTCAAGTTCTCCACCGACCCGCAGCTGGAAGCCAAGGTCCGCGACGTCGTCGGCTTGTACCTGGCGCCGCCGCAGAACGCGGTGGTGGTCTGCGTGGACGAGAAGCCCCAGATCCAGGCCCTGGACCGGACCCGGCCGGTGCTGCCGATGCGCCCGGGCATCCCCGAGCGGCACCACCCATGACTACGTCCGGCACGGCACCACCTTGTTCGCCGCCCTGGAAGCAGCCACCGGCACGGTCACCGACGCCTGCTACCTCCGTCAGCCAGCTCGTCTCGGCCATCGGCGCCTTCATCGACCACTGGAACGACCACCCGCGGCCATTCACGTGGACCAAGGATGCCGACGAGATCCTCGCCAGGATCCAGCGCGCCAAGACTAAACAAACTCATTTACACGCCACTAACGTTAGGTGGTGTTGGCCGAGGCAAGCGCACCCAGATCGAGGCAACCACAGGCGAGGCTACCCGCCACGGCGCCAATGTGCACATCGCCCAGAGGTCGCCGCCGGCGTCCGCCGCCGCGCCACCACGGCTACGGCTACGCCGCCACCGAACGCGCCGGCGCCGACATCTGCGCCGGCTACCTCACCAGCAAGAAGCGCCTGGATAATCGCTGCCACCGCCGACCCGGAACTGGAGGCATTCCTGCCCTGGAACGCCACGCCCGGCGACCACAAGCCTGGGCGCGGCCGCCGATCCCGGTCAAGGCGTCATCGCCCACCGGCAGCTACGCCGTCCGTCACCATGCGCCTGCACCAGCGACCATGCCAAAGGCCGGGCGGCGCACACGCCGGCGAACCTCGGGGTACTTACTATACGTCTGCGGTACAGTCGATCCACCGATCAAACTATGACACGTCCTGCGCGGTCGGAGACATGATGAATCGCGACAAAGCAGAAGAACTGTTCCGCGAACGCGGCTATATAGTACGGCACGGCCTGTTCGACGCGGTTGAGTTGGAGGTCCTCAAGGGAGAGATCCCGCTTCTCGTCGACGCCCATCGCGAGACACTCGGCTTGCCCTACCGAATGCGGAGCAGGATCACGGCAGCGATCCGTGTGTGGAGCCACGATGAGCGCCGAGCAGTCGAGTTGTTCCGTGCCGCACTCGCCGATGAGGATGCCGCCAGGAATGACCAGCGAATAGAATCGGACGATTTTGGATAACCCTAAAATTCCGCTCAGCGATAATGGTTTCCTGAATTGCTAACCGGAATGTTGGTCGATCATTACTCGGATCGGCCATAATCCGGCCCAAAGCGCGAAACCGGCCTAAGTTGGATTGACCGAAATTGATCTGTTAGGATTATCGACTATGATTGACCTTCAACTCCTCCGCAACCCGGAGTTCGTGGAACAGCTGCAGAACGCCGCCAAGTCCAAGCGAATGGACTTCGATGCTTACCTGCTGTCGGCGACGTTCGACGAGCGTCGGCTTGTGGCAGGCCAGCTCGACAGCATGCGGGCGCAGCAGAAGGCGTTGTCTGCCCGGTTCCGCGACGCCGACGCCGACACCCGGGCAGCGCTCGGCGATGAGATGAACGGCTACGCTGCGGAGCTTAAGGCGTTGCGTGCTCGGCTTCAAGATGTGGAGGCGCGGCTAACGGATCTTGCCCTGCGGGCGCCCAACATCCCTGACCCTCTGGCCCCGGTCGGGTCGTCCGAGGACGACAACGAGGTCATTCGCCATGTCGGTGAGCCCAGGGCGATGGGTGACAACATGGTCGACCACATCGAACTGGCGCGCCGGATGGGCATGGTCGACTTCGAGCGGGCGCAGAAGTTCGCTGGGGCTCGTAGCTACGCGCTGACCGGAAACGGGATGCTGCTGGCCCGCGCCGTGCTGACCATGGCCCTCGACATTCTCGTGGCCCGTGATTTCAAGCCGGTTGCCCCGCCCGTGCTGGTGCGAGAGGAGGCAATGACGGGCACCGGATACTTCCCGCTTGGGGTTGAAGACGCCTACAAGACCGACCGCGAGGACCGCTATCTGGTGGGTACTTCGGAGGTCTCACTGGTCTCGCTGCATCGTGATGAGATCCTGCACCTGACGGAAATGCCGATCCGGTACGCGGGGATCTCCTCGTGCTTCCGGCGCGAGGCAGGCGCGTACGGGCGCGATACCCACGGCCTGTACCGCGTGCACCAATTCGAGAAGGTGGAGCAGGTCTCCATCATCCCAGCGGACGACGCGCTGTCGGCGACGGAGCAGTTGTCACTCCTGGCTAACTCCGAGGTAGTGTTGATAGCACTGGAGCTTCCCTATCGAGTGGCGATCGCGTGCACGGGGGAGACGGGTCAGGGGCAGCGCCTCAAGTACGAGGTTGAGACCTGGATGCCCAGCAGGGCGGCCTACTCGGAGACCCACTCTTGTTCGAGTTTCGGCGACTTCCAAGCCCGCCGGTCCAACATCAGGTACCGCACGGCCGGGGGCGAGTTGGCGTTCGCATACACCCTCAACAACACCGCTGTCGCGGTTCCCCGCATCCTCATCCCTCTGCTCGAACACCACCAGCGGCCGGATGGTTCTGTGCGTGTCCCCAGCGCGCTTCGCCCTTACCTCAACGGCGTGGCCGAGCTTCGCCCCGACACGGCGTCGGCGACACTGATTCCAGGCTGAGCGGTGACAGTGCGACCTTGACGGTGCCTCCCTCTGAAGACAGAATCGCCCGTAAGGTGTCCGCATTGACTGAGACCAGTCAGGCAAGCGAATGGAATGCCCGGTGACGGCCGCGTCAGACTTGCGTCGCCATGGCCCTCCGGAGTTCAGGGGAGGGCAGTGAATCGCTGTCTTTAACGTACGCGATGGAATCGGTGATCCGGGATGCTGGCGACGCGCTCCAAACGCGCATTGGACTCTATCTGATCGGCAGTTACGCGCGCGGAGTGGCTGACAGTGCCAGTGACCTCGATGTCGTGGCCATGGCGTACGGCAACGAGGGTCGGATCGGATCGGCGATCGGGTCCCTCTACGCGGACCGGTTCCCGCGTTTCCCGCCGCTCGATCTAACCGCATTCAACCTGACCCAACTCCGACGTTCCCCCCGTTCGGACCTCGCTCGCATCCGGCGGCGTGAGGTGCTTTTCCCGCTCGCCGACCATGGGATACGAATCAGCGGGCCAGACCTCGCCCGCGATATCGTCGTTAGATTCAGTCAGCTCGGCGCCGCTTCCGGGGTCCACATGCGGTGGGTGTTCTGCCGCCGGGTTCGCGGTCTCCCCGAACGGTTGTCGCCGGTCGACGTCGGCGAGCCGCCAGATCAGGCCGATGAGTTCCTGGGCTATTTGCGCTGGGGTCGTGTCAAGTCGATTGTTACCCTGTCTTCATGGATCGGCACTGCGATCGTGGTCATGCGATCCGGTCGGGACACGATCGCAGTGCCGAGGAACAAGTGATCGCCCAGTTGCTAGAACTTGACCCTGCGCTGGGCTACTGGCTCGACGGGACGATCGCGCTATGTCGGACGGCCTGGCACTATACGATTCCGCAGTCCCCTTCCGACCGGGGGGATCTACGGGCGATCTGCCTGCGGCTGCATGAACTGACATCGCGCCCATCGCGCACCGACACGGCCTGACCGGTGCCCTCTATTGGTACAAGGGCGAGACCTACGATCGTTCCCACGCGACCAGGCAGGTTCAGTCGCCACACGGGGGCGAGACGTTTTGAGTGGGCGAACGGCGTCCGGGTCGCCGATGGCTTGGCGGATCGCGGTGGACCATTCGTTGCGGTCGCGGCCTGCCAGACCAGAATCACCAGGCGGCCGCCCGGACGCAGCGCCGTCCCGGTATTGGCGAACGCGGCCACCGGGTCGGCGAAGAACATCGTGCCGAACCGGCTGATGCACAGGTCGAAGTGCCGCGGCGGGAACCGGTGGACCTGGGCGTCGGCTTGCCGGAACGTGACGTTGCGCAGCCCCTCCTGCTCGCTGAGCCGACGGGCCAGCTCGACTGCCTGCGCCGAAAGGTCCACCCCCAGGACGCTGCCGCCGACGGCGGCGCGGGCGGCCTCACGGGTGGACTGGCCGGTGCCGCAGCCGATGTCGAGCACCCGGTCCCCGGGCCTCACCCGAGCCGCGGCGCGGAACCGCTCGTTGTACGGGCGGACCTCCTCGTCGAACAGGGCGGCGTGGATGATCCGGTGCTCGCCGGCGGCCTGCTTGGCGTTGACCCACTCGGGCGGGTTTGACATCGACATCACCTGGCTTCCCGTGCCGCACGCCGCGGTGTACGACACCGAGCCTCGCACACGACCGCCGCGGGTTACGCTTCACCCGTGAGCGGACTCGAGGACTTCGCCCGGCTGGTCGACGGTGATCACGGTCTGTGCGTGGTGTCCACGGTGCGGCCGGACGGGACGATCCAGTCGTCGGTGGTGAACGCGGGCGTGCTCCCGCACCCCGTCACCGGCGAACAGGTTGTGGGCCTGGTGAGCCGAGGTGACGCGCGCCGGCTGGCCAACCTGCGGGCGCGGCCGCGGGCCACGGTGGTCATCCGGGCTGGCTGGCAGTGGGTGGCCGCCGAAGGACCGGTCGAGCTGGCCGGTCCCGACGACCCGCTGCCCGGGGTCGATGCCGAGCGGCTGCGCCTGCTGCTGCGCGAGATCTTCACCGCGGCGGGCGGGACGCACGACGACTTCGACGCCTACGACCAGGTGATGGCCGACGAGCGGCGGGTCGCCGTCCTGGTGACCCCGGCCCGGATCTCCCCGGCCCCGCGTGGCTAACGACCTCATGGATGCCGAACGACGCAGCGTCACCCGCCCCGACGGCCGGAATATCGACTTCCTGGTGGCCGGCCCGCCGGACGGCCTGCCGCTGGTGCTGCACGAGGGCACGCCCGTCGGACTGGTCCTGTACCCGAAGACGGTGCAGGCAACCCGGATACGCGGGCTGCGGGTCATCCTCGCTGCCCGGCCCGGCTACGAGGGCTCGACGCCCAGGCCGGGCCGGCGCGTGGTGGACGTGGCCGAGGACACCGCGGCGGTCCTGGACGAGCTCGGCGCGGACACCTTCGTCACGGTCGGCTGGTCCGGCGGCGGGCCGCACGCGCTGGCCTGCGCCGCGGCCCTGCCCGGGCGCTGCCTGGCGGCCGCATCGATCGCCGGGGTGGCGCCGTATGCGGCGAAGGGCCTGGACTGGCTGGCGGGCATGGGTTCAGAGAACGTCGCCGAGTTCGGCGCGGCGGTGCGCGGCGAGGCCGCGCTGACCGCATTCCTCGACCACGAGGCGGTCATGGTGAGCACCCTCACCGGGGAGAGCGTGGCCAAGTCGCTGGGCGGCCTGGTCATCGAGGCCGACCAGGCCGTGCTCACCGGAGAGTTCGCCGACTACGTCGCGGCCGGCCTGCGGGCCTCGATGAACTCGGGTATCGCGGGCTGGCGGGACGATGACCTGGCGTTCATCAACGACTGGGGCTTCTCCCTGGGCTGGGACTCACCAGGCCAGCAGTCACCGGGCGGCCAGCAGTCACCGGGCGAGGAGCCGTCGGCGCCGGTCGCCGTCTGGCAGGGCGACCAGGACCGGATGGTCCCGTTCGCGCACGGCCAGTGGCTGGCCGCGAACATCCCGGGCGCCCGCGTTCACCTGATGCCAGGTGATGGTCACCTGTCGATGACCGTGAGCGCCTTCGACCGCATCCTGGACGACCTCCTCGACCTGGCCGGCCTCACGGCGTAACTGGCCGTCGGCGTGACCATTCAGCGCTACATCTGCGCCTAGCCCGGCCGGCCCGCTGGCACAATGCTCTGGTGACGCAAAACCAGTCAGTGGAGCAGCGGATCGCCGACGAGCTCGGCGTGGCCGTCCGCCAGGTCAGCGCCGCGGTCGAGTTGCTCGACGGCGGTGCCACCGTGCCGTTCATCGCCAGGTACCGCAAGGAAGCCACCGGCACGCTCGACGACGCGCAACTGCGCACGCTCGAGGAGCGGCTCCGCTACCTGCGCGAACTCGACGAGCGCCGGGAGGCGATCCGCAAGGAGATCAGCGCGCAGGGCAAGCTGACCACCGAGCTCGAGCAGCAGATCCGCGCCGCCGACTCCAAGGCCCGGCTGGAGGATCTCTACCTGCCTTACAAGCCGAAACGGCGCACCAAGGCGCAGATCGCCCGCGAGGCCGGCCTGGAGCCGCTGGCCGACCTCCTGATCGGCGATCCAGCCCACGATCCGCACGGCGAGGCCGCGAACTTCGTCGATCCCGATAGAGGCATCCCGGACGCGAACGCCGCCCTCGAAGGCGCCCGCGCCATCCTGGTGGAGCGGTGCGCGGAGGACGCGGACCTGCTCGGCGAGCTGCGCGAGTCGATGGCCGCCCGTGGCTCCCTCACCTCGAAGGTGCGGGATGGCCAGGAGCGCAACGGCGCCAAGTTCGCCGACTACTTCGAGTTCAGCGAGCCGTTCTCGCGGCTGCCCTCGCACCGCATCCTGGCGCTGTTCCGCGGCGAGAAGGAGGAGATCCTCGACCTTACCCTCGACCCCGGGGCCGACGACGCGGAGAACGAGGCGCGCATCGCCGAGCGCTTCGGCGTCAGCGACCAGGGGAGGCCCGCCGACCCGTGGCTGGCCGCCACCGTGCACTGGGCCTGGCGGACCCGCATCCTGATGCACCTGAGCGTGGACATCCGGGTCCGGCTGTGGCAGGCGGCCGAGGACGAGGCGGTCCGGGTGTTCGCCGCCAACCTCCGCGACCTGCTGCTGGCCGCGCCGGCCGGCGCGCGGACCACGATCGGCCTGGATCCCGGGTTCCGGACTGGCGTGAAAGTCGCCGCCACCGACGCCACCGGCAAGGTGCTCGGCACCGCGACGATCTACCCGCACGAGCCGCAGCGCCGCTGGGACGAGGCCGTCGACGTCCTGGCGAAACTCGCGAAGGCCCACAAGTGCGAGCTCATCGCGATCGGCAACGGCACGGCCTCGCGGGAGACCGACCGGTTGGCCGCCGACCTGATCAAGCGCCACCCCGACCTCAAGCTCACCAAGGTGGTGGTGTCGGAAGCAGGCGCGTCGGTCTACTCCGCCTCGGCCTACGCCTCGGAGGAACTGCCCGCGCTGGACGTCTCGCTCCGCGGCGCGGTGTCGATCGCACGGCGGCTGCAGGACCCGCTGGCCGAACTGGTCAAGATCGACCCCAAGTCCATCGGCGTCGGCCAGTACCAGCACGACGTGGCCGAGGGCAAGCTGTCGCACTCGCTGGACGCCGTGGTCGAGGACTGCGTGAACGCGGTCGGCGTGGACCTGAACACCGCCTCGCAGCCACTGCTGGCCCGGGTGTCGGGCATCACCGCGGGCCTGGCGACCGCGATCGTGGCCCGGCGCGATTCGGAAGGGCCCTTTAGCACCCGCCAGCAACTGATGCAGGTGCCGCGGCTCGGCCCGAAGGCGTTCGAGCAGTGCGCCGGGTTCCTGCGCATCCGCGGCGGCGACGACCCGCTCGACGCGTCCGGCGTGCATCCCGAGGCCTACCCGGTGGTCCGCCGCATCATGGCCGCGACCAGCAGCACGGCGGGGGACCTGATTGGCAGCACCGTGGTGCTGCGCAGCCTGCGCCCGGAGAAGTTCACCGACGACCGGTTCGGGCTGCCGACCGTCACCGACATCCTGCGCGAGCTGGAGAAGCCGGGCCGCGATCCGCGCCCCGCGTTCACCACCGCGACGTTCGCCGAGGGCGTGGAGAAGCTCGATGACCTCGAGCCCGGCATGGTGCTCGAGGGCGTGGTGACCAACGTGGCCGCCTTCGGCGCGTTTGTCGACGTCGGCGTGCACCAGGACGGCCTGGTACATGTGTCGGCCATGTCGCGCAACTTCGTCTCCGACCCCCGCTCGGTGGTCAAGTCCGGCGACGTGGTGCGGGTGAAGGTGCTCTCCGTCGACATCCCCAGGCACCGGATCTCGCTCACCCTGCGGCTGGACGACGAAGAACCGAAGGGGGCTGCGGGTCCGCGCCCGGCCGGCGGCCGCCCGCGAGCCGAGGACCGTCCTTCAGCCAATTCATCCCGAACGGGCCGTGGTTCCAGCTCCCGGTCCGGTGTGAGCGGCTCCAAGCCTGGCCGCCCGGCCCCGAAGAACCCGAACGTCCCGGACGGCGCCCTGGCCGACGCCCTGCGCCGGGCCGGCCTGGTCCCGAAGACCCCGGGAATCCCGAAGACCCCGGAAAGTCCGAAGGCCCCGGACCGCCCCGACGACCGCCCCGGCCGCCGCTAGCCTCGGGAATACCCGCGCACGCGACGCGCCTGTACCCCGGTAGCATCGGGTAACCAGTTCTGTTCGACGATGAAGGAGCACACCGTGTCCAGCCAGCAGCTTCGTATCACCCTCGCAGGCCGCGAGCACGTGGTCGAGGCTGGCACCACGGCCGGCGCGGCTCTTTCCGCCGAAGGCGCTGACGGCTCCGTCATCGCGGCCCGGGTCAACGGCGAGCTGCGCGACCTGGCCTGCCAGGTCGCCGCCGGCGACGACGTGGCGCCGGTGGACATCGCCAGCGACGACGGCCGGTACATCCTGCGCCACTCCACCGCGCACGTCATGGCGCAGGCCGTGCAGGACCTGTTCCCGCAGGCCAAGCTGGGCATCGGGCCGCCGGTGGAGAACGGTTTCTACTACGACTTCGACGTTGACCGGCCGTTCACCCCGGGGGACCTGAAGGCCATCGAGGGCCGGATGCGCCAGATCGTCAAGCAGGGGCAGCGGTTTTCCCGGCGGGTGGTGACCGACGATCAGGCCATGGAGGAACTCGCCGACGAGCCGTACAAGCTCGAGCTGATCGGCCTCAAGGGCGCCCCGTCCTCAGTGCTCGCTGATTCCGGCGACGGCGAGTCCGTCGAGGTCGGCGGCACTGAGCTGACCATCTACGACAACCTGGACCCGGCCAGCGGCGAGCTGTGCTGGAAGGACCTGTGCCGCGGCCCGCACCTGCCGACCACCCGCGCTATCCCGGCGTTCAAGCTGATGCGCACCGGCGGCGCCTACTGGCGGGGCAGCGAGAAGAACCCGCAGCTGCAGCGGATCTACGGCACCGCCTGGGAGTCCCGGGACTCCCAGGACACCTACGTCAGGATGCTCGAGGAGGCCGAGAAGCGCGACCACCGCAAGCTCGGCGCCGAGCTCGACCTGTTCTCGTTCCCGACCGAGATCGGCAGCGGCCTGCCGGTCTTCCACCCCAAGGGCGGCGTCATCCGCCGGGTCATGGAGGACTACTCGCGCCGCCGTCACGAGGAGGCCGGGTACGACTTCGTCAACACCCCGCACCTGACCAAGGAAGACCTGTTCATCACCTCCGGGCACCTGGAGTGGTACTCCGGCGGCATGTTCCCGCCCATGGAGCTGGACGGGGCCACCTACTACCCGAAGCCGATGAACTGCCCGATGCACATCCTGATCTACGCATCGCGCGGCCGGTCCTACCGGGAGCTGCCGCTGCGGCTGTTCGAGTTCGGGACGGTGTATCGGTACGAGAAGTCCGGAGTGGTGCACGGCCTGACCCGGGCCCGCGGCTTCACCCAGGACGACTCGCACATCTTCTGCGCCCCCGAGCAGTTGCAGGACGAGCTCGCGTCGCTGCTCAAGTTCGTGGTCGGGCTGCTGCGCGACTTCGGGCTGACCGAGTTCGAGGCGGAGCTGTCCACCCGGCCGGAGAAGTACGTCGGCGAGCCCGAGGAGTGGGCGGTCGCCGAGGCCGCGCTCAAGCACGCGCTCGATTCCTCCGGCCTGAAGTACGTGATCGCCGAGGGCGAGGGCGCCTTCTACGCGCCCAAGATCGACGTGCACGTCAAGGACGCGATCGGGCGCCGCTGGCAGCTGTCGACCCTGCAGGTGGACCTGCAGGAGCCGGGCCGGTTCGGCATCGAGTACCAGGCTGCCGACGGCTCGCGGCAGCGCCCGTACATGATCCACCGGGCGCTGTTCGGGTCGATCGAGCGGTTCTTCGGCATCCTGGTCGAGCACTACGCGGGCGCCTTCCCGCCGTGGCTCGCGCCGGTCCAGGCCGTCGGCATCCCGATTTCGGACGCGCACGTGCCCTACCTGGAGAAGATCGCGGCCAGCCTGCGCGAGCAGGGCATCCGGGTCGAGGTCGACGACAGTGACGACCGGATGCAGAAGAAGATCAGGACCGCGCAGCGGCAGAAGGTGCCGTTCATGCTGATCGCGGGCGACGACGACGTGGCGAAGGAAGCGGTGTCGTTCCGCTACCGGGACGGGTCGCAGAAGAACGGCGTCCCCGTGGCGGACGCCGTGGCGGAGATCGTCACCGCCGTCCGCGACCGCGTCCAGGTGTAACGTCGTGTCCCACCCGGACCTGCCTGATGACCAGCTCGTCGCGGGCGTCCCGGACGCGTTCGGACGGCTGTGGACACCGCACCGGATGGCTTACATCAAGGGGGAGAACAAGCCGTCGGGCCCGGGTGAGGACGAAGAGTGCCCGTTCGACCGTGCCCCGAAGCTGACCGACGAGGAAGGCCTGATCGTCGCCCGGGGTTCCCTGGTCTACGCAGTGCTCAACCTGTACCCCTACAACGCCGGCCACGTGCTGATCTGCCCCTACCGGCACGTCGCCGACTACACCGAGCTGACTTCCGACGAGACGGCCGAGTTCGCCGAGTTCACCAAGCGTGCCGTCCGCGCACTGCGCCAGGCATCCGGCGCCCAGGGCTTCAACATCGGCATCAACCTGGGCTCGGTGGCCGGCGCCGGCATCGCCGCCCACCTGCACCAGCACGTGGTGCCCCGGTGGGGCGGCGACACCAACTTCATGCCGGTGGTCGGCCATACCCGCGTGCTGCCCCAGCTCCTCGCCGACACCCGTAAGCTCCTGGCCGAGGCCTGGTCAGCCCCCTAGCCCCAGCCGGCCCTCTAGCCCCGGCCGCACCTTCCCCGTAACCCATGAATGTGGCAACGTACCTGCTCTTTCGGGTACGTTGCCACATTCACCTGAAACGGGAGGCAGGCAGGACCGCTAGTCCGGCTTGGACTCGGCGGCTACCTTGGCCGCCAGGTGTGACGGGAGCGGCTCGTGGCGCAGGTACGTACGCGTGAACGATCCCGTCCCGTGCGATACCGAACGCAGGTCGATGGCGTACCTGGTGATCTCGAGCTCCGGGATCTCCGCCTTGACCAGGGTCCGGCCCACGCCCACCGGCTCGGTGCCGAGCACCCGGCCACGGCGCGAGGACAGGTCTGACATCACCGCGCCCACGTACTCGTCGGGCACCAGCACGGACATCTCGTCTACCGGCTCGAGCAGCATCGGCTGGGCCTTGTCGACCGCGTCGCGCAGCGCCAGGCGGCCGGCCTTCTGGAAGGCCATGTCGGAGGAGTCGACCGAGTGCGCCTTGCCGTCATACAGGGTGACCCGGATACCGGTCATCGGGTAGCCAGCCGTGACGCCCTGCTCCATCTGCCACCGGACGCCCTTTTCCACCGACGGGATGAACTGCCTCGGCACCACCCCGCCGACGATCTTGTCGACGAACTCGAAGCCGGCCGAGTCGCCGAGGGGCTCCACCTCGATATGGCAGATGCCGTACTCGCCGTGCCCGCCGGTCTGCTTGACGTTACGGCCGAGCCCTTGCGCCTTGCCCGCGATCGTCTCCCGCAACGGGACGCGCAGGTCGGTGGTCTCCACCGCCACCCCGTGCCGGTGCGCGAGCCGGTCGAGCAGCACGTCGGCGTGCGCCTCGCCCATGCACCACAGCACCAGCTGCCTGGTCTCGGCGTTATTCTCCAGGCGCAGCGTCGGATCCTCGGCGACCAGGCGGCCCAGCGCCTGGGACAGCTTGTCCTCGTCGGCCTTGGACTTGGCCACGATGGCCACCGGCAGCAGCGGTTCGGGCATCGACCACGATTCCATCAGCAGCGGCCGGTCCTTGTCCGACAGCGTGTCGCCGGTCTCGGCGGTGCCCAGCTTGGCTACGGCGCAGATGTCCCCGGCCGCGCACTGGGTGACCGGACGCTGCTGCTTGCCCAGCGGCGTGGTCAGCGCGCCGACCCGCTCGTCGTTGTCGTGGTCCTCGTGCCCGCGGGCCGCACGGCCGTGGCCGGACACGTGCACCGAGGCGTCGGGGCGCAGCGTGCCGGAGAACACGCGGACCAGGCTGATCCGGCCGACGTAGGGGTCGGAGGTGGTCTTGATCACCTCGGCCAGCAGCGGGCCCTTGGGGTCGCTGGTCAGGCCCGTGACGGGCCTTCCGTCCGGCGTGGTGACATCGGGCAGCGGATGCTCGGCGGGGCAGGGGAACGCCTGGGTCATGATCTCGAGCAGTTCGAGCATGCCGATCTTCTGCGGGGCGGAGGTAGCGAGCACCGGGTAGAAGCTGCCGCGCGCGACCGCCTTCTCCAGGTCCTCGATGAGCACCTTGGGGTCGATGTCCTCGCCGGACAGGTACCTGTCCATCAGGGACTCGTCTTCGCTCTCGGTGATGATGCCCTCGATCAGCTCGCCGCGCAGCTCGGACATGCGGTCTTCGTCCTCGGCCGCCGGAGCGCCCTCGGTGCGCACCCCGCCCGCATAGCTGTACAGCTTCTGGGACAGCAGCCCGATCAGGCCGGTGACCGGCTCGCCGACGGGCAGGTACAGCGGCGCCACGGCATCCCCGAAGGCTTCACGGCACGCATCCAGCGTCGCCTGGAACTCGGCCCGCTGATGGTCGATCTTGGTGATGACGACTGCTCGCGGCATGCCGACGGCGGCGCACTCCTCCCACAGCATCCTGGTCAGGCCGTCGATCCCGTCGGTGGCAGAGACGGCGAAGAGCGCTGAGTCCGCCGCGCGGAGCCCGGCCCGAAGGTCCCCCGTGAAGTCGGCGTAGCCAGGCGTGTCGAGCAGGTTGACCTTGATGCCGTTGTGCACGACCGGCGCGAGCGTCAGGTTGACCGAACGCTGCTGCCTGATCTCGACCTCGTCGAAGTCGCTGACCGTGGTGCCCTCTTCGATGCTGCCCGGGCGCTGAATGGTGCCGGTCGCGGCGAGCAGCGCCTCGACCAGGCTGGACTTCCCGGTACCAGAATGGCCGACCAGCACCACATTCCGTACTTGATCGGCCGCCGGTGCCCTGCCCGCGGCTCCTCCCGCCCCACTGCCTGTAGCTGTCACTGCCGTTCGCCTCCTTGCGATCGCTGGGTGCGCACGACCAGCCTTAACCCGCGAGCACCGTGTCCACAAGCCCCACGGAAAGAATCTCCCCGGTTGCCGGAAAGTGAAGCCCAGCCCAGCGGCAGAAAACTCAAGCTCAGCCCGGCGGTAGGATCGGACGGCCATGCTGAACGTGCTGCGGCCCGCCATGACGCGCCTGTTCACCCCGGTGGGGAAGGTGCTCGCGCGCACCCCGATCACGCCAAACGCCATCACGGTCATCGGCACGGTGGGCGTGGCCGGAGGCGCGCTCGGCCTGTTCCCCATCGGCGAACTGTTCCCCGGCGCCTTCACCTGCACGATCTTCGTGTTCCTCGACATGCTGGACGGCGTCTTGGCCCGGATGAAGGGCACCACAGGCACCTGGGGCGCGTTCCTGGATTCGACCATGGACCGGATCGCCGACGCCGGCATCTTCAGCGGCCTGGTGATCTGGTTCATGCTCGGCGGGCGCAACCCGCTGCTCGCCGGGGTGTCGCTGTTCTGCCTGGTGGCGGGCAACTTGGTGTCGTATGTCAAGGCACGGGCCGAGGGCCTGGGCCTGCGCTGCGACGTGGGCCTGATCGAACGGCCCGAGCGCATGGTGATCTCGCTGGTGGCCGTCGGTGTGTCCGGCCTCGGCGTGCCGTACATTCTCAACGTGGGACTCTGGGGGCTCGCGGCCGGCAGCGCCTTTACTTTCTGGCAGCGAGTGCACGCGGTACATAAGGCAGCGAAGGCTCCCGGAGACCAGGGTGGCTCTCCGGGGGATCAGGATGGCTGAGAAAGGTAAACGGTGGCCGTACTGAGTCGTCGGCTGAGCGAACGGCTGACCGGGGTCGCGTACCAGCTGGGCTGGACGGTGATCTGCCGCCTTCCGCAGTCGTGGGCGCGCTGGGTCTTCTCCGAGGTGGCCGACATCGCGTGGCGCCGGCAGGGGCCGAAGGTCCAGGTGCTCGAGGCCAACCTGCGCCGCGTGCTGAGCTGGAAAAACGGCACGGCCGAGGTGGACGGCAAGGAACTGCGCACGTTGTCCCGGGCCGGGCTGCAGTCCTACGCCAGGTACTGGCTGGAGGTGTTCCGGCTGCCGGTGACCCCCATCGAGCGGCTGGTGACCGGGATGCACTTCCGGGGCCCGGGCGAGGAAGCGATGTTCTCCTGCCTCAAGGCAGGCCGGGGCGTGATCATCGCGCTGCCGCACATGGGCAACTTCGAGCAGGCCGGCGCCTGGGTCATCGCCCGCGGGGCCGGGAATCTCACCACCGTCGCCGAGCGGCTGCGGCCCGAGTCGGTCTACGAGAGCTTCGTGCGGTTCCGGCAGAGCCTGGGGTTCGAGGTGCTGCCGCTGACCGGCGGAGGCAGCCCGTTCGGCACCCTGGCTCAGCGGCTGCGGGCCGGCGGCCTGGTCTGCCTGGTCAGCGACCGCGACCTGAAGGAAAGCGGGGTCGAGATCGAGATGTTCGGGGAGAAGGCGCGGATTGCCGCCACGGCCGCGCTCGCGGTGCACACCGGCGCGGCGCTGATGCCGACCGCGACCTGGTTCGACGGAGACGACTGGGGCGCGTGCATCTATGCCGAGATCCCGGTGCCCGAGACCGGCACCCGCGCCGAGAAGGTCGCGGCGATGAGCCAGCAAATGGCCCAGGTGTTCAGCGAGGCGATCGCCGAGCACCCGCAGGACTGGCACATGCTGCAGCGGGTGTTCACCGCCGACCTTGACCCGGCCCGGCTCGCGGCCCGGGTGCCGGCTCCCCGGGGCGAGCCATGAAGATCGGGATCACCTGCCCGTACTCATGGGATGTGCCGGGCGGCGTGCAGCAGCACATCAGGGACCTGGCCGAGGCGCTGATCGACGAGGGCCACGAGGTCTCGGTGATCTCCCCGGCGGACGACGACACGCCGCTGCCGCGTTACGTGGTCGGGGCCGGCCGGGCCGTGCCGGTGCCTTACAACGGGTCGGTGGCGCGGCTGTCGTTCGGCTTCCTGTCGGTGAGCCGGGTGCGGCGCTGGATCAAGGAGGGCGGGTTCGACGTGCTGCACGTGCACGAGCCCGAGATCCCGAGCCTGTCGCTGCTGGCCTGCTGGGTGGCCAGCGGGCCGATCGTCGCCACCGTGCACACCGCGATCCCGCGATCCCGCATCCTGCTGGTCACCTACCCGGTGGTACGCACCGGGATGGAGAAGATCAACGGCCGGATCGCGGTGTCCGAGGCGGCCCGCACCACGCTGGTCGAGCACATCGGCGGTGACGCGGTGGTCATCCCGAACGGCGTTGCCACCCGCCGCTACCGTAAGGCGGACCCGCTGCCGGGCTGGCCGGGACCGGGCGGCGCGATCGGCTTTCTCGGCCGTCTTGACGAGCCGCGCAAGGGCCTGTCCGTGCTGCTCAAGGCGTTCGAGATCCTCGGCCCGGCCCGTCCCGGGCTGCGGCTGCTCATCGCGGGCCCGGCCGCGGACGCCGAGGAGGTGCTGCACCGGGTGCCGGCCGGACTGCGCGACCGGGTCGTGCTGCTCGGGCAGGTCAGCGAGGACGACAAGGTCCGCGTGCTGCACTCGGTCGATGTGTTCTGCTCGCCGAACACCGGTGGCGAGTCGTTCGGCATCGTGACCGCCGAGGCGATGGCGGCGGGCGTACCCATCGTGGCCAGCGACATCGACGCGTTCCAGCAGGTGCTGCGGGGCGGTGAGGCAGGGGAGTTGTTCGCCGCCGGGGACCCCGCTGACCTGGCCCGGGCGGCCGGCCGGCTGCTTGACGATGCCTCCCGCCGGGCCGAGCTTTCCGCTGCGGCCCTGGCCGCGGTGGCCGATTACGACTGGTCGGTGGTCGCCCGCGCCGTGTACAGCGTCTACGAGACCGTGGTCCTCGGCAGCACCCAGGTCGCCGTCACCGCATCCGGCGGCGACTTCCCGCAGGACGGCTAGCCATGATCACCGACATCGTCATCGTGGTGGCGCTGGCGCTATTCACCGGGGTGTACGTGTCCTGGCGCGCGGGGCGGATCGACCGCCTGCACGCCCGGGTCGAGATGGCCCGCGCCGCCCTCGACGTGACCCTGCTGCGCCGTAGTTCGGTGGCCCTGGAGCTGGCCACCTCCGGGTTGCTCGACCCGGCCACCAGCCTCCTGCTGGCCGCCGCGGTGCACGGCACTCGCGGCGGCGACCGCCCGCGTGACCTGGCCGAGAGCGACCTGACCCGCGCGCTGCGCGCCGCGTTCAGCCAGCCCGGCTTCCGGTCCTCGCTGATCGGCAAGGAAGGCGCCGACGAACTGCTCGCCGAGGTCGAGGCGGCCGCGCACCAGGTCTTCCTGGCCCGCAAGTTCTACAACGACATGGTCGCGGCGACCCGGGAGGCCAGGCGCCGCCCGCTCGCCCGCGTGCTGCGGCTGTCCGGCAAGGCCAAGACCCCCGAGTTCTTCGAGATGGACGACTCCCTGGTCGCCGAGAAAAGCAGCGCCCCCTCAGCCTCTAGCCCGCCGTAAGACACCGCCGGAGACGACCTCCTGGCCTGGTGGGCATAAGATGTTCATCAGGATTGCGGCGTGGAGACTCCGGCCTTCAGGGCGGCGGAGGATGTCAAAAGTAGTCACGATTGATCAAGTGAGGTTCCGAGTGTCCACAGTCAACTCTGAGCAGTCGGCCACGGGCACCGCACGGGTGAAGCGCGGCATGGCCGAGATGCTCAAGGGCGGCGTGATCATGGACGTGGTCACGCCCGACCACGCCAAGATCGCCGAGGACGCCGGCGCGGTCGCCGTGATGGCGCTTGAGCGCGTGCCTGCCGACATCCGCGCGCAGGGCGGGGTGGCCAGGATGAGCGACCCCGACATGATCGATGGCATCATCGCGGCGGTGTCCATTCCCGTCATGGCCAAGTGCCGGATCGGCCACTTCGCCGAGGCGCAGGTGCTGCAGGCCATCGGGGTCGACTACATCGACGAGTCCGAGGTGCTTACCCCCGCCGACGAGGCGCATCACGTCGACAAGTGGAAGTTCACCGTGCCGTTCGTGTGCGGCGCCACCAACCTGGGTGAGGCGCTGCGGCGGCTCGCCGAGGGCGCCGCGATGATCCGGTCCAAGGGCGAGGCCGGCACCGGCAACGTGGTCGAGGCGACCAGGCACATGCGCTCGATCCGGTCGCAGATCGCGCGCCTGTCCGGACTGCCCTCCGAAGAGCTGTTCACGGCAGCCAAAGAACTCGGCGCGCCGTACGAGCTGGTCGCCGAGGTGGCCCGGGCCGGCCGGCTCCCGGTCGTGCTGTTCACCGCCGGCGGGATCGCGACCCCCGCCGACGCCGCGCTGATGATGCAGCTCGGCGCCGAGGGCGTGTTCGTCGGCTCGGGCATCTTCAAGGCCGGCGACCCCGCCAAGCGCGCCGCCGCGATCGTGAAGGCCACCACCTTCCACGACGACCCGGACGTCATCGCCAAGGTCTCCCGCGGCCTCGGCGAGGCCATGGTCGGCATTAACCTGGACTCCCTCCCCGCCGACCAGCACTACGCCGCCCGCGGCTGGTGACCCAACCGCCCCTCGAGTAACTGCCGCACCGCCCCGAGGGCCCGTGCGCATGATCGTGTGCAGTTACCACCCATCTTCCGCCGGGGGTAACTGCACACAATGATTGCCGGGCGCCAATTGGCGTCCGGATTGTCCGGTTGGCGTAACTCCAGCGGCTGGCCGGGGGAAGACACTCGGCCGTCTCGGCGTTCTAAGCTAGTAACCCCCCGTGCTATGAGGCTGCGCTGGCCTCAGCTTTGAGCTGTCCCGAATCGTCACCGTCTGGAGGAACGATGAAGCCGGTCATCGGTGTGCTCGCCCTTCAGGGCGACGTGCCCGAGCACCTGCGCGCTCTCGAGGCGGTCGGCGGCCAACCCGCGCCGGTGCGCCGCCCGGAGGAACTCCATCGAATCGACGGGCTGGTCATTCCCGGCGGGGAGTCGACCACCCTGTGGCGGCTCTCCGTCGCCTTCGACATGCTGGAGCCGCTGCGCAAGCTCATCGCCTCCGGCTTGCCCGCGTTCGGATCCTGCGCCGGGATGATCATGCTCGCGGACCGGCTGACCGACGGCGCGGGCGGCCAGCAGACCTTCGGCGGCATCGACATGACCGTCCGCAGGAATGCGTTCGGCCGGCAGGTCGACTCCTTCGAGCGGGATATCACGCTGACCGGGCTAGCAAAGAACGACGACCCGCTCCGCGCGGTCTTCATCCGGGCGCCCTGGGTCGAGCAGGTCGGCACGGGCGTCAGCATTCTGGGAACCGACCAGGGCACGGGTAGGATCGTCGCGGTCCGGCAAGGGCCACTGCTGGCCACGGCCTTCCATCCCGAACTGACCCCGGACCGGCGCATTCATCGGCTATTCGTAGACATTGTGAAGGACAACACATGAGCGGCCACTCCAAGTGGGCCACCACCAAGCACAAGAAGGCGGTGGTCGACGCTAAGCGCGGCAAGCTGTTCGCCAAGCTGATCAAGAACGTCGAGGTCGCCGCGCGTACCGGTGGGGGAGACCCGGCAGGCAATCCCACGCTGTACGACGCGATCCAGAAGGCTAAGAAGAGCTCGGTCCCGAACGACAACATCGACCGGGCCGTCCGCCGCGGCAGCGGCGCCGAGGCCGGCGGCGCGCAGTACGAGAACATCACCTACGAGGGCTACGGCCCCGGTGGCGTCGCGGTGCTCGTGCAGTGCCTGACCGACAACAGGAACCGGGCCGCCTCAGACGTGCGCACCGCCTTCAGCCGCAACGGCGGCTCGATGGCCGACCCCGGCTCGGTGTCCTACCTGTTCCACCGCAAGGGCGTCATCGTGGTGGAGAAGGACGGCGTCACCGAGGACGACGTGCTGACGGCCGTGCTCGACGCGGGCGCCGAGGAGGTCAACGACCTCGGCGAGTCCTTCGAGGTGGTGTCGGAGCCGACCGACCTGGTGGCGGCGCGCAAGGCGCTGCAGGACGCCGGGATCGACTACGACTCCGCGGACACGGCGTTCCTGCCCACCGCCGAGGTGGACCTCGACGAGGAGCATGCCAAGCGGGTGTTCCGGCTGATCGAGGCGCTCGAGGACTCCGACGACGTGCAGGACGTTTACGCCAACTATTCGGTCTCCGACGACATCATGGAGAAGCTCGGCTGACCGCTGACGTGATCATCCGTCCGCTCACGCCCGACATCGGCTGGGACTCCTACCTGGACCTGACCATCCGCTCGTTCGGGCCGTCGGACGAGGCGCGGCTCCGGACGACCATCGAGCCGGCCATGGCCGTCGGCCGGTGCCTGGGCGCCTTCGAGGGCGACCAGCTTGTCGGCAGCGCGCTTTATCACGACCTGCGCCAGTGGTGGCACGGGCGGCCGGTCCCCATGGCCGGGGTGGCGGGCGTCCAGGTCGCGCCCGAGTACCGCGGCCGGGGCGTCGGCCGTGCCATGATGACCGCGCTCGCCCAGCTCATGACCGAACGCGGCTACCCGCTCTCGGTCCTGTACCCCGCCACGATGACGATCTACCGGTCGCTCGGCTGGGAGATCGCCGGGCACCTGCACGAGGCGGTGCTGCCCGCGCGAGCGCTGTCCTGGATGGCCAGGCCAGATGGGAAGACGGCCGGGATCAGGCGCCCAGGCCCGGACGACGCGGCCGAAGTGCTCGAGGTCATCGGCCGCGCCCACGCCGGCGCCCGCGACTGCGGCCCGATCACCTGGGACGAGGCCACGATGCGTCGCTGGCTGACCCGCCCCGGCCGGTACGCCGACGCCGACCGCTACGCCTACCTGGCCCCGGATGGGTTCCTCGGCTACCGCTGGCAGCGTGGCAACGACGAGATCTTCGTCGACCGGGTGGTGGCGGCCTCGGCCGCCACCACCCAGGCCCTGTGGGCCGTGGCCGCGTCCAACTCCTCGGTGGCCGATACGGTGCGCGCGCAGGTCGGCCCGTCCGACCCCCTCTGGTGGATGCTGCGCGAGCAGGACGCGAACATCGCCGAGCGGGAGAGCTGGATGCTCCGCCTGCTCGACGCGCCCGCCGCCATCGCCGCCCGCGGCTTCCCCGCGGCGGACCTCGCTGTACCGCTGCAGATCACCGATGACCTGCTGGCGGCCAACTCGGGCCGCTGGGAGCTGACCGTCCGGGCCGGCGTCGGCCGTCTTTCCAGGTACCGAACGGAGCCCGGTGCTTCTCCCGCCGTCCCTGCGTCTTCCGGCGGGCAGGCGCCGCTCGCGCTGAGCGCCCGGGGCCTGGCCGCGCTGTACGCGGGCACGCCGGTCGCCACCTTGCGCCGGGCCGGCCTGGCCGACGGCGGCAGCCCGGCTGCCGACGCCGCCCTGGACGGCGCGTTCGCCGCGACCCCGTTCATGCTGGACGGCTTCTAGTGCTAGCCGGGGGGACGACCCCCCCAGACCCCCCCGCTCCTGGGGGGACCCATCCCCCCAGACCCCCCTTGGGGGGGACAAGTCCCCCCAAGACGCCTTGCCATCCCCCGAACCCGCCTTGCGCGACACGCCGCCGGGGTGCGCGCCGCACCGGGCGCGGACCGGTAGGTTCAGGGCGAACAGATGTTCGCGGACCTAGACGGAGAGCGCCTGGTGAGCCTGACATTCGCGCGGCACCCTATCCGGGTGCTCGGCGTCGACCCCGGGCTGACCAGGTGCGGCGTCGGGGTGGTCGAGGGGGCGCCCGGCCGGGCGCTGACCATGGTCCGGGTCGGGGTCATCAAGACGTCGGCCGACGACGACATCGCGGCGCGGCTGCTGGCGATCGAGACCCAGGTCGAGGCCTGGCTGGACGCCGGCCGGCCCGACGCGGTGGCCGTGGAGCGGGTTTTCAGCCAGCAGAACGTGCGCACGGTGATGGGCACCGCGCAGGCTGGCGCGGTCGCGATCGTCTGCGCGGCGCGTCGTGGCCTGCCGGTGGCGCTGTACACGCCCAGCGAGGTCAAGGCGGCCGTCACCGGGAGCGGGCGAGCGGACAAGGATCAGGTCACGGCGATGGTGACCCGCCTGCTACGGGTCACAGATCCGCCGCGCCCGGCCGACGCCGCCGACGCGCTGGCGCTGGCGATCTGTCATATCTGGCGCGGCGGCGGCACCAGGCTGCGGCTGGCCGCCGCGCTCGGCGGAGGAGGGAACGCGTAATGATCGCTCATTTGCGCGGAACGGTGGCCGGCGTCGCGCCGGACGGTGCCGTCATCGAGGTCGGCGGCGTCGGGATGCGCGTGCAGTGCACCCCGGGCACGCTGGCCACGCTCAAGCCGGGGGAATCCGCCCAGGTGGCCACGTCGCTGGTGGTCAGGGAGGACTCGCTCACCCTGTACGGCTTCTCCTCCGACGATGAACGAAACGTCTTCGAGCTCCTGCAGACAGCCACCGGTGTCGGGCCGAGGCTGGCCCTGGCCATGCTGGCCGTGCACGCGCCCGACGCGCTGCGCCGCGCCGTCTCGACCGAGGATCTCGGCGCGCTGACCATGGTCCCCGGCATCGGCAAGAAGGGCGCGCAGCGCATCGTGCTCGAGATGAAGGACCGGCTCGGGCCGCCAGGCGACAGCGGCGACGGCCTGCTGCCGCGGGCGGCGCAGCGGGCCCCCTCGTGGCGGGACCAGGTGCAGTCCGGCCTGGTGAACCTGGGCTGGCCGGCCAAGGACGCCGACCAGGCCATCGCCGCGCTCGAAGACGAGGGCGTGATCGGCGGCTCCGACGGTGACGCGGTGGACGTGGCCACGGTGCTGCGGGCCGCCCTGCGCAAGCTGAGTAAGCAGTAGTGGTGATGACCGAGGACGGAGCCCTCCGCCGGGCCGAAGAAGCCGAGCTCGCCGCGCGCCGGGCCCGACCCAACGACCCCAACGACCCCAACGATCCCAACGACCAGGACGGCGGGGACGGACACGAAGGGGTGGTGTCCCCGCTGGCCGACGCGGACGAGCGAGTGATCGAGGGCGCGCTGCGACCCAAGCGGCTCACCGAGTTCGTCGGCCAGGCGCGGGTGCGCGAGCAGCTGTCGCTGATCCTGCAGAGCGCCCTGCGGCGCGGACGGCCGCCGGACCACGTGCTGCTGGCCGGCCCGCCCGGGCTGGGCAAGACCACGATGGCGATGATCGTCGCCGCCGAGCTCGGCGCGCCGCTGCGCATCACCAGCGGCCCGGCGATCGAGCGGTCGGGTGACCTGGCGGCGGTGCTGTCCACCCTCAGCGAGGGCGAGGTGATCTTCATCGACGAGATCCACCGCCTGGCCCGGCCCGCCGAGGAGATGCTCTACCTGGCCATGGAGGACTTCCGCGTCGACGTGGTGATCGGCAAGGGCCCGGGCGCGACCGCGATCCCGCTGGACATCGCGCCGTTCACCCTGGTCGGGGCGACCACCCGGGCCGGGCTGCTGCCTGCTCCGCTGCGGGACAGGTTCGGCTTCACCGCCCACCTGGACTTCTACCAGCCGGACGAGCTCGAGGTCATCATCCGCCGGTCGGCCGGGCTGCTCGGGGTGAGGCTCACCGACGAGGGCGCGGCGGAGCTTTCCACCCGGTCGCGGGGGACGCCGCGGATCGCCAACCGGCTGCTGCGCCGGGTGCGCGACTACGCCGAAGTCCGCGCCGACGGCGTGGTCACCGCGGACCTCACCAGGACCGCGCTCGAGCTCTACGAAGTGGACGAGCACGGCCTGGACCGGCTCGACCGCGGCGTGCTCGAGGCGGTCGTCCGCCGGTTCGGCGGCGGGCCGGTCGGCCTGTCCACGCTGGCGGTGGCCCTAGGCGAAGAGGCGGAAACCGTCGAGGTGGTCGCCGAGCCATTCCTGGTCCGGCGCGGCCTGCTGGCGCGGACCCCGCGCGGCCGCGTGGCCACGGCCGCCGGATGGGCTCATCTGGGTCTGGAGCCTCCCCCGTCACTCGCCGAACTCCCCTCCCTGTTCGACTGAGGACGGCCGGTGCCCCGTTGCCGCGAGCAAGATCGCGCCGAGGTCACGATCACTCCCAAAAACTCGTAGCCTGTTGGTGCGCGGTCAAAGCGCGGCTAAACTTCGGCAGTTGGTCATTGGCCTCCGCCACGACCACGCTCGCGGAACCAACTGGAAGGATGCCCCGGTCATGGGGACTATAACTGCAGCCGCGGAAGCGGCAAGCAAGTCATCAAGCAGCACGCTGACGTTCCCGATCATTATCGTGCTGGTCTTCGTCGGCTTCTACTTCCTGATGATCAGGCCGCAGCGGCGCCGCCAGCAGCAGGTCTCACAGCAGCAGAACACTGTCAGTCCCGGCGCCCGGGTCCGCACCACGGCCGGCATGTATGCCACGGTGACCGAGGTCGACGGCGACGACGTCGTGCTCGAGGTTGCCCCCGGCATCGAGGTCCGTTACCTGAAGCGGGCCATCATGGAGGTCATCGCCCCCGGCGAGGCTGACGAGACCTACACCGACGGCGAGGCCGAGCCGTTCGACGAGCCGAGTTCCTACCACGACGACGACGCCGAGGACGACGAGACTCCAGGAACCCATGCGGGTACCGACGACGTTAAGTCAGCGGAAGACGGTCTCGTGGACTCTCACGACGATCTGGCCAAGTCCGACAAGAACAACTGAGTCGCCGGCCGGCATGAGGGTTCTCGGGGAACGACCGATCTAAGACAGGCAGGGAAGTGGCAGCCCCATCTAGAACCGTCCCGCATCCGGGACGGGCGCTCGCGCTTTTGCTCGTGCTCATCCTGGCCATGCTGCTCGGCATCCTCGGCGGAAAGCTGTTCAGCCCGTCCCAGTGGCAGCAGCAGTTCAAGGTCGGACTCGGCCTTGACCTGTCCAGCGGGACCCAGGTGACCCTGCAGGCCCAGACGCTGTCCGGGAAGCCCCCGTCGAGTGCTTCGATGACCGCGGCGGTCGGCGTCATCGAGTCGCGGGTCAACGGCACGGGCAACTCGGGTGCGCAGGTCCAGCCGCAGGGCACCAACCTCCTGGTCGTGACGGTGCCGGGCGCGGGCTCGAAGCAGACGATCCAGCTGGTGAGCCAGACCGCCCTGCTCATGTTCCGTCAGGTGCTGCTGTACCAGCCCTACAGCGCGACCAGCACGACCCCCGCGGCGAGCGCGAGCGCCAGTCCCTCGGCCAGCGCCAGTCCCTCGGCCAGCGCCAGCGCGTCGGCGAGCACGAGCCCGACCGCCAGCGCCACCAGCACGGCGAAGACCTCCGCCAAGATCGTCCCGGCCGCCGCGGCCAGCGCCTCGCCGAGCGCGTCCGCGAGCGCCAAGGCCAGCGCGTCCGCCACCGCGAGCCCGAGCGCGAGCCCCAGCGCGAGCGCCACCTCGACGATCTCGTCGTGCGCCAAGAACAGCCCGGTCCTGGGCACCAACACGGCCGGGAACCCGTGCCTGGTCACCAGCAAGAGCGCGCTCGCGCTCTTCAACAACCCCAAGCTGACCTGCGCGCCAGGCGACACCGACGCCTGGAAGACCATAGCCGGTTACGACACCACCACCCCCTATAACAACCAGGACGAGCAGGTGGTGGCCTGCGGCACCAACGGAAGCGGCCAGTGGGGCAAGTACCTGCTTGACGTGTCCAAGGTCCAGGGCACGGAGGTCACCTCGGCCACCGCGGCGCTGTCCACGACCTCCAACCAGTGGCAGGTCAACCTGACGCTGAACAGCAAGGGTGCCGCGGCCTTCAGCACGCTCACCTCCGATATGTACACCAAGTACTACTCCGCCGGGCAGGCCGGCGACGAGAACTCCGCCGTCCTTAACCAGCTGGCGGTCGCCCTGGACGGC
>Ga0208696_1000127_pt1 | contig 57547 bp, 56 predicted proteins | sample Sb_taG_9_FD_187711 | JGI IMG/M metagenome (GOLD analysis project Ga0208696, IMG submission 187711) | Peat soil microbial communities from Weissenstadt, Germany - Sb_50d_b_LC metaG (SPAdes) (version 2) | ecosystem: Environmental > Terrestrial > Soil > Wetlands > Peat | place: Germany... | reverse complement strand
GCCGGCTTACCAGGAGCCCCGCCCGTCACCAAGACGACATGCCGCAAGCCCGCAAAAACCCCTGACACCTCACCCCGCCCGCCACCGTTACCCCACCGCCACCATCCCGAAATATGCGCCAGAGCCGCTGGGACAGCCACGATGTTCCATCGTTGTCGTTACTGCCCCGGCTGTGGCGCGATCCCGGCCCATGGAAGGCGGTCCCCGGCGGCGCGGCGGGGGACGGGAGGGATCGGGCGGGAGTATGATGAGCCGTGGTGGTTCCGGCCGCCTCTGGGTCCGCGGGCAGAGCTGCAAGCTCACCGGTTGCGTCACGGTAAGACACGGCGAGTCTTTCCCGCCCGAAGCAAGCGGACCCCGGGCGCGAGGGAAGGACTGCCATGCCCGGTGGGTCGCGTTCGCTGCCTGTCCGGCCCAGCCTGCGGTTCCTGAAGCTCGAGGCGAAACGCCGCCTGGCCGCGGGCAAGTTCACTACCCTGAACGACGCCCAGGCGGCCATCGCCCGGGAGCATGGCCTGCCCAGCTGGGCCGGGCTGAAGCAGGCCTGCGCGCTGCGGCCTGAGCCGGAAAGCCACGCCCTGGACCAGCTGCGCTGGGTGGTCTCGCGTTTCTCCGCCGCCGACGCCCCGGGCTGGACGGCGCCCGACGAGGACGAGATCCGGCAGCACTTCGACGATCGTTTCCTGGCGGTGATGCCGGCCGGCACGCTGGTCGAACAAGCCAGCAAGATGGCCGCGGACCTGCGTGCGGAACTCGTCGTCATCAGAGCGACCCCGCTCGAGGCCGTGGTGCACCTGGCCGGCCTGCGGTACTTCGCGACGGCCGGCGCCACGCCGCCGCACCGGCTGATCGGCCTGCGGGGGTTCCCCTTCGGCGACCGGATCACCGATCCCCGGGTGAAGGCGCCGCCGCCGGCCCGCACCCTCGGTGAGCTCCCCGGCGGGGTAGTCGGCCTGGCCGAAGAGGCCTGCGCCGAGCTGGGCCTGCCCGCCCTGGTCCTGGCCGGCGGCGAGCCCGGCCGCGCGCCGTGGGTGGTGGCCATCGGCTATGCCAACCTGGGCGGGGCCAACCTGGGTGGGGCCAACCTGGGTGGGGCCAACCCGGGCGGGGCCAACCCGGGCGGGGCCGAGCCGTTGGAGGCCGGCCACCGGTTCAGCGTGCCTGGCGTGACCGCACTGGTCACCGCGACCGCGGTGCTCTGCCTGGTCGCCGAGGGCCGCCTGGGGCTGGACGCTCCCGCCAACGACCACCTGCGCGCGGTCCGGCTCGCCGACGACTCGGTGACCGTCAGGGAACTGCTCAGCCACACCGGCGGCGTCGACAATCCCGTGCCCGTGTTCGGCGACAGCATTCCTGACCTGGCGGCGCTGATGGGCCCGGTCATTTCCTGCGGCGGCTCGCGGGGGACCGTCCAGCCGAGCAACGGCGGGTACGCCGTACTCGGCCAGCTGATCGCCGACGTGACCGGGCTGCCGTACGACCGCGTGGCCACCCGCCTGGTGCTCGACCCGCTCGGGATGCGGGACTCCCGGTTCCCGGCAAGCCCGGCCGACATCGGTCCCGGCGCGGTCACCGGCTACACCGTGACCGTGGACGGTACCTTCGAGCCGTTCCCGCCCCAGGTCTCCACCGTGCCGGCCATCGCCGGGCTCTGGTCCACCGGGGCCGACCTGGTGCGGCTGGGCACCGGCTGGTCCTCGCTGCTGCCTCCGGCGCTGGCCCGCGAGGCCCTGACCGTCCAGGCCGGACCGGGGCCAGGCGGGCTGCGGACCGGCCTCGGCTGGCTCCTGACCTCCGGCGACCAGACCGCCGTGCACGGCGGGGCCGGGCCCGACGCCGCGGCGCTGCTGCGCAGCCGCGTCCGCGACGGCCGGACCCACGTGGTGCTGACCAGCCGGATGATCACCATCGAGTCCGTCGACACCCGGCTGCTGCGTTCTTGGACCAATCCCACCGACACATCGATAAGGGGATGAAAGTCATGTACCAGCCCTACCCCGGCAGCGACACCCAGCTGCCCGAACCCCAGCGCCCGCCCGCCCCGCCTTCGGTGCGCAATGCCGTCAAGGCCATGTACGTCGGCGCCGCCGCCAGCCTGCTCGGCATCATCATCGACATCGTCACGGTGGGCGCCACCAAGACCGCGATGGAGAAGCGCTCCCCGAACCTGTCGGTCAGCCAGATCAACTCGAGCCAGCACGTGCTGGTGGCCGGGTTCATCGCCGCGGGCGTGATCGCCGCGGTCGTGTGGATCGTCCTGGCCCGGGCCTCGAAGTCCGGCCACAACTGGGCCCGTATCACCGGCACGGTGCTGTTCGCGCTGTCCACGGTGGACACGATCGTCGGCCTCACGGCGCCGATAGCAGGCCCGGTCAAGATCTGGGGAGGCCTCGTCTGGCTGGTCGCGCTGACCGCGATCGTGTTCCTCTGGCGGCGCAGTTCCACCGCTTACTTCAAGGGCACGCCCGCATGAGCAATGCCGTCATGAGCAATGCCGTCAATGAGCGGGGCGTCATGAGCGGGCCGTCATGAGCGAGGCGGGCCTGATCGAGGTGGCCGGGCTGACCAAGCGGTTCGGCCCGGTCACGGCGGTGGACGACCTGAGTTTCACGGTCCGCCCCGGCCACGTGACCGGCTTCCTCGGCCCGAACGGCGCGGGCAAGACCACCACCATGCGGATCATCCTGGGCCTGGCCGCGCCGACCTCCGGCCGGGCACTGGTCGGCGGCCGCCGCTACGACGCGCTGATCCGCCCGCTGCGCGAGGTCGGCTCGCTGCTCGACGCGACCGCGCTGCACGGCGGCCGGACCGCCTGGATGCACCTGGCCTCGGTCGCGCGGAGCAACGGGATCGGGCGGCCGCGGGTCACCGAGGTGCTCCGGCTGACCGGGCTCGAGGCGGTCGCGAACCGCCGGGTCAAGGGCTTCTCGCTTGGCATGAAGCAGCGCCTGGGCATCGCCGCCGCGCTGCTCGGCGACCCGCCGGTGCTGATGTTCGACGAGCCGGTCAACGGCCTGGACCCGGAGGGCGTCCGCTGGATTCGCGGCTTCTTCCGGGAACTGGCCACGCAGGGCCGCACCGTCCTGGTCTCCAGCCACCTGATGAGCGAGATGGCGCTGACCGCCGACCACCTGATCATCATCGGGCGCGGCAAGCTGCTCGCCGACATGCCCACCGCAGCCCTGATCTCCTCGAGCGGCCGCGGGGACGTGCTGCTGCGCTCGCCCCGGGCGGCCGAACTCGCCGGGCTGCTCACCGCGCGGGGCGCGACGGTCACCCGGCAGGACGACGGCGCGCTGGCCGTGGCCGGCCTGGACGCCGCCGCCATCGGGGACCTGGCCGCCGCCCGTGGCATCGCCCTGCACGCCCTGGTGCCCCGCCAGGCCTCGCTGGAGGACGCCTACCTGGACCTCACCGGGGAGAGCACCGACTACCGCGGCGAAGGGACGGCATCCCGATGAGCCAGCTGACCCCGGTGACCGCCGCCGGCACGCCAGCCGCCCGGTCCGCGGAAACGCCCGCGCCCTCGCTCGCCACCCGGGCGCTGGACCTGGTCGCCTCGGAGTGGACCAAGTTCCGTTCGGTCCGATCGTCTTTCTGGTCGCTGCTGGTCGCGGTCCTCACCCCGATCGGGGCCAGCGCCCTGGTCGCCTTCGCCTTCGCGAACACGCCGGCCTCCGCCGGGCCGCCGCCCGACCCGCTGCTGCCCGAGGTCCTCAGCCTGGAGTACGCGGTGATCGCGGTCAGCGTCATGGGCGTGCTGGCCTTCAGCGCCGAGTACAGCACCGGGCTGATCCGCACGACGTTCACCGCGGCGCCGCGCCGCCGCGCGGTGCTCGCCGCCAAGGCGGTCGTCCTGGGGGCGGTGACGCTCGCCGCCGGCGAACTGGTCGCCTTCGCGTCGTTCTTCCTCGTCCAGGCCGTGCTGGCCGGTCACCACCAGGGCGTGTCGCTGTCCCGGCCGGGCGTGCCCGGGGCGGTGCTGGCGGCCGGAATCTTGCTGTGCGTGTGCACCATGCTCGGCCTGGCGCTCGGCTCGATCATCCGGCACACCGCCGGCGGGATCGCCGCGACGATCGCCGTGATCGTCCTGCCGTCCATCCTGGGCCTGCTCCCGGCGCCGTGGAACGGCCGGATCGGCCGGTTCGCCCTGCTGGACGCGGCCCGCCAGGTGAGCGCCCTGCACCCGGCCGCGAACCTGTTCTCGCCTGGGCTGTCCCTGCTGGTCCTGCTGGCCTGGCCGGCTGCCGCGCTGGCGCTGGCCGCCGTCCCCATCACCCGCCGGGACATCTAGGTCGGCACCTCGCAGAGGATCTCGCCGTGCGGGATGAGGAACCAGCCGTCCTCGCTGGCTGCCCACCGCCGCCAGGCCTCGGCCAGCCGTGCCAGGTCCTGCCTGGTGGCCAGGCCGTGCTCGACGGCCCGGTCGCCGAACGGAGACTCGGTCAGCCGCTCGGCCCACGAGTTGCCCCACCACGGCCGGTCCTCGTCCCCGGTGTAACACCAGGCGCTGGCCGAGGCCTCGATCGCGGCGAAGCCGGCCTGCCGGGCCCAGGACAGCATGCGCCGGCCCGCGTCCGGCTCGCCGCCGAGCGCCCGGGCCACGTTCCGGTACAGCGCCTGCCATTCGGTCAGCCCGGGGTCGTCGGGGAACCAGAAGAAACCGCCGTAGTCCCCGTCGCGCGCGGCGACCAGCCCGCCCGCCCGGCACACCCGCCGCATCTCGGTCAGCGCCGCCACCGGGTCGGACAGGTGCTGCAGTACCTGGTGCGCGTGCACCACGTCGAACGAATGGTCGGCGAAGCCCAGGTGGTAGACGTCCCCGACCTCGAACCGGACGTTGGCCTGCCCCTGCCGGTCCGCCTCCTGCCTGGCCAGCGCCAGCACATCGCCGGCCGCGTCGATCCCGGTCACCTGGCCGTCGGGAACCCGGGCGGCCAGGTCCACGGTGATCGTGCCGGGGCCGCAGCCGACGTCGAGGACGCGCGCGTCGGCCGGCAGTCGCGCCAGCAGGTACCCGGCTGAGTTCTCCGCGGTCCGCCAGCGGTGCGACCGCAGCACGCTGTCGTGGTGACCGTGCAGGTAGGTGTCGGAGGTAGGCATTCCCCCATCATCCCGCGCCCCGCCCGGGCGCGTTGCCCAGCCCTAGACCGGATACCGCGTGGGCTCGGTCGTGCGCTGGGGGAAGCAGGGCTGGCTGACGGCGGGTTGCGGCTGCTAGCGTCGGCTTCAATTTCAGCCTGCGATGCTGGCGAGCGCTGACCCCTCAGTGACGAGAGGACGACCATGGCGGACGTACACGGGAGCTGCGACGACCGGTTCGAGGCGGTGCGCGACGCGCTGGCGCGGAACCTCGACTCAGGCGAGGAACTGGGCGCATCGCTCGTCCTGGACCTCGACGGGGACATCGTCATCGACATGTGGGGCGGCTTCCGCGACCAGGCCCGAACGGTTCCGTGGTCGCAGGACACCATCACCAACGTCTGGTCGTCTACCAAGACCGTGACCAGCCTGGCCGCGCTGGTCCTGGTCGACCGGGGTGAGCTGGACGTCGACGCCCCGGTCGCGAAGTACTGGCCGGAGTTCGCGGCCCACGGCAAGCAGGACGTCCTGGTCCGCCATCTGCTGTCGCACGCCTCCGGGGTTTCCGGGCTCGACCAGCCGGCCGTCGCGGCGGATCTGTACGACTGGGAGCAGGCCACCTCCCGGATGGCTGCCCAGGCTCCGTGGTGGGAGCCGGGCACCGCGTCGGGTTACCACGCGCTCAACTTCGGGCACCTGATCGGCGAGGTGGTGCGCCGGATCAGCGGCAAGCCGCTCAAGCAGTTCGTCGCCGAGGAGGTCGCCGGGCCGCTGGGCGCCGATTTCCAGATCGGCGCCGCGGAAAGCGACTGGGGCCGGATCGCCGACGTGATCCCGCCGCCGCCGCTGCCGTTCGACCTGGAGGCGCTCGACCCGAACAGTCCGGCGGTCAAGACCCTGACCGGGCCGTTTATCGCCGCGGAGGAAGCCAACACGCCCGGCTGGCGGCACGCCGACATCGGCGCGGCGAACGGGCACGGAAACGCGCGGTCCGTGGCGCGGGTTATGTCAGTGGTCGCCCGGGGCGGCGAGGTAGACGGGGTGCGGCTGCTCAGCCCGGACACCATCGAGCTGATCTTCCGCGAGCAGACCAACGGCATCGACGTAGTACTCGGCGTTCCGCTGCGTTACGGCATCGGCTACGGGCTGCCGCAGCTCGACACCCTGCCGTGGATCCCGGACGACAAGATCTGCTTCTGGGGCGGCTGGGGCGGCTCCATGATCGTCATGGACGTGGGCCGCCGGATGACGATCTCCTACATGATGAACAAGATGGGACCAGGCATCGTCGGCTCCGACCGGAGCGCCGAATACGGAACGGCGATCTACGACGCCGTAACCAGCTAGCCGGATCCGGCCCCTCGACAGCGGCGCCCTCGACAGCAGTGCCCTCGACAGCAGTGCCCTCGACAGCAGTGCCCTCGACAGCAGTGCCCTCGACAGCAGGGCCTACGGCGTCTGCGCTGGCGTCGATGACCGGGATGCCCGGGGCCACGGCGGCGGTGAGGGCCGTCAGCCGCTCGCGGTCGAGCCGCCAGGCGATGACCTGCCGGGTGGCGCCCTCGGCCAGGCCGGGCACCGGGCAGCTGCGGGCGGGCCCGTTGCCGCGGGGCAGGCGCGGGGCACCAGGGCGGCGCTGGATGCCGATCCACTGCCGCTCCCTGGCGCCCAGCTCGCGTGACTTTCCTCCGCCGTACAGGACGATCCTTTCCACGTCGGACCAGGGGATGAACACCGGCGCGCTGTCACGGCCCGGCCAGCTCAGCGGTGCGGCGCCGAGCGTGATGCCCAGCGGGTCGGCCCGGAAGGCCACCTTGCGGCCTACCGCCGTGGCCAGGGCCGGCACGGTGACGGTCACGAAGGCCAGCACCGCCATGGCCAGCCAGACCCCCTCCGAGGCATGCACGGCGAGGGCGAACATGCCCAGGCTGACGACCAGGCTCATGGCCACCGACCCGGTCAGCCGGTACCGTTCCTCGTAGAGGCCCTGATCTGGCAGCACTCTCCGATGTTCTCCCAGCCCGGGCGGCTTGCGCTAGGGGTGGAGCAGTTCGGCCAGCGCGGCCAGCACGTCCTGCACCGCACCTGGCCCGCTGATTTCCGGGTCGCCGAGCGCCAGCGATATGCCCATCCCGTCGACCATGGCGATGGCCAGCACGGCGATCTTCTCCGGCTGGACCGTCCCGAACCTGCCCTGCTCGACGCCGCGCCGCACCGCGTCCGCCACCAGCCGCCGCCAGGCGTCGTAATCGCGCAGGGCGTCGGCGCGCATCTCGGGGTCGCGGATGCCGAAGTGCCAGGACTCGATCCACAACCGCCCGGCCCCAGGTGCCTCCGGTGCCTCCGGCTGGTACCCGGTGAGCGCCCGGGAGATGATCCGCTCGAGCTGGTCCCAGGGGTCGGACAAGGCGGCGACGTCCGCCTCCAGCGCGGCGATCTCCGTGCCCGAGGCGTGCCGGAAGGCCGCCACCAGCAGATCCTCGCGCGAGCCGAAGTAGTACTGCAGGGTGCTGACCGGATAACGAGATTTGGGCGTTCTTATCCGAATGTGTGAGCGAGATGGTACCGCTGGTTATCACGTGGCCTGGGTGACGTCCTCCAGGGTGGTGCCCTAGAGCTGGCTGTGCCGCTTGCTGGCGCCAGCGCCGTGACCGTGACCAGCGCCGCCGCCAGCGCCGTGGCCGGGGCGGCCGCCGGGGTCGCTGGCTCCCCGTGCCACGGCGATCACGCCGAGCAGCGCGGCCAGCGGAACGGCCAGGGCGATGAAGTCGGAGGAGGTGAAGTTACCCAGCGCATCCAGGGCCCCGGCGAATCCGATGATCAGCACCGCGACGACAACTAGCCCCCACCCGTGCAGGAACAGTCGCAGCGTGAACGGCGGCGCGGGGAGCGTCACCTCGGGCACGGCGGTCACGGACTTGGTCGCGCGCCGTTCGGTCAGGCCCTCGCGCACCCGGGCGATGATGGTCAGGTCGCCCGGCTGGTCGGCGATCAGCAGCAGGTCGTCGGGATGGGCCGGGTCGGGCGCATGCGAGACCGCACCTCCGCCCACCGCCCACGAAACCACCTGGTGCGGGCCCGACGGCTGGACGCGGTAGCGGGCCTGCTCGCCGGCGATCACCTCGCCGGGTCCCTCGATGACGTCAGGCGGCACCGGCTTGCCGCGGGCGGCTGGCCTCGCCCGGGGGGCTCCCTCGATCTCCGCCCCGCCGCCGGCATCCGCGACGCGACCGCCGCCATCCGCGACGCGACCGCCGGCATCCGCGACCCGCCCCGCGTTGTCCGCGATGCGCCCCGCCGGGCTTGCCTCGCCGGTCACCGGGAACTGGCGCCGGGTCAGCAGTTCCGCCAGCCGGATCTGGCGGGCGTTCACGTTCCAGGCCATGGCCACCACGACGGCGGCCAGCCCGGCGGTTCCGAGCGCCAGCCAGGCGGCGACGGCGGGGTGGCTGGCACCTTCTGCCAGTGCTGCGAACATGTGGCCTCCCTACGTCGAGGTGATCGCGGCCATGCAGGTATTAAAACATATAATCGAACAACTCGGAAACCCGTTCGAGTCTTTCGAGCAAGCGGAGCCCCGTTCGAAGAACCGCTTCGCCAGCTCACCCTCGGCGGATGAGGTGATGGTGCCCGCCCGCTGCCAGTCTGAGGTCGTGGTTGTCTCGCTGACCAGGGAGGAACCGGATGTCTGCACCGAGCGATGCTGATTTCGGCGACCGCGCTGACTTCGCCAATTCCGATCGCGGCTTCATCGGCACGCTGGATCCGATGGTCATCAAGACCGCAGATGGCCGCGTGGTCTGGGACATGGACTCCTGGGGATTCCTCGATGGTGCCTGCCCGGACACCGTTAATCCCAGCCTGTGGCGGCAGGCCCAGCTGACGGCCAAGCACGGCCTGTATGCCGTGACCGACGGGATCTACCAGGTCCGCGGCTTCGACATGTCCAACATGACACTGGTGGAAAGCGACCACGGTGTCATCGTCATCGACCCGCTGATCTCCCAGGAGGTCGCGGCGGCGGCACTCGCGCTGTACCGCAAGCACCGGGGCGACCGCGCCGTAACGGCCGTCATCTACACCCACGCCCACCTGGACCACTTCGGCGGGGTGCTGGGCGTGGTCGATGCCGATACCAAGGTCCCGATCCTCGCGCCCGAACATTTCCTGGAGCACGCGGTGTCGGAGAACGTCTACGCCGGGGTGGCGATGCTGCGCCGCAGCTACTACTACGCCGCCATCGGCCTGCCCAAGAGCCCGGCCGGCACCCTGGGGATCGGCCTGGGTGCGGGCGGGTCGACCGGCACGGTGGGCCTGATCGCGCCGACCGTCGAGATAACACGCACCGGCCAGGAGGAGGTCCTTGACGGGGTGCGCGTGGTTTTCCAGCTGACCCCGGCCACCGAGTGCCCGGCCGAGATGAACTTCTACTTCCCGGACAAGCGAGCCCTGTGCATGGCCGAGAACGCCACCCACAATATGCACAACCTGCTCACCCTGCGCGGCGCGCAGGTCCGTGACCCGCGGATATGGTCCCGGTACCTGGCCGAGGCGATCGAGCTGTTCGCCCGCCGGTCCGACGTGGCGTTCGCCTCACACCACTGGCCTACCTGGGTCACCGACGATATCGTCGCCTTCCTGACCCAGCAGCGGGACCTGTACGCCTACCTGCATGACCAGACGCTCCGGCTGATCAACCAGGGCTACATCCACAGCGAGGTCGCCGAGATGGTCGAGCTGCCGCCCGAGCTGGACCGGGCCTGGCATGCCCGCGGCTATTACGGATCGACTAATCACAACCTCAAGGCGATCTACCAGCGCTACCTCGGCTGGTTTGACGCCAACCCGGCGCACCTGTGGCAGCATCCGCCGGAGGCGGCCGGGGCACGGTACGTGCAAGCCTTCGGCGGCGTGGCTGCGACCGTGGCCAAGGCGAGGGAGTTCTTCGAGCAGGGCGACTTGCGGTTTGCCGCCGAACTGGCCAGCCACGCCGTGTTCGCCGAGCCGGACCATGACGCCGCGCGGCAGCTGCTTGCCGATGTGCTGGAGCGCCTGGGCTACGGCGCGGAGAACGCGACCTGGCGCAACAGCTACCTCACCGGCGCGAAGGAGCTGCGGACCGGCGAGATCGAGCACACCGAAGTCAGCAGTGCTGGCCTGGCCCCGGCACTGACCATCACCCAGCTTTTCGACTCGATCGCCATCCGCATCGACGGCCCCAAGGCCTGGAACGAGGGCTTGTCGATTGGCTGGCACTTCACCGACGCCCATGAGAACTACCGGATGGAACTCAGCAACGGCGCACTCATCCACTACCCCACCACCGGGAACCAGCCGGCGGACCTGACGCTCACCCTGACCAAGCCCCAGCTGCTGCAGCTCCTGGCCACCGCCAAGCCCGACGGCATCGACATATCCGGCGACCCCGCCGTCCTGGGACGGCTGATGTCGCTCATCGACAACCCCGACCCCGACTTCGCGATCGTCACCCCCTAGCGTTACCCCCGGCCCTGGAAAACCAAAAATCTTTATCCCGAACGGCCCGGCTGTCACGCCCCGGTACAGCGGTAACGTTCCCGGAACGATGGCGCCCGTTCAGTGCGGCAGCGGCCCTCCGGCCAGCGCGACACCCAGCCCGGCCGCGGCCGCGGCGAGCAGGGTGACCACGACCCCGCGGCGCAGCCCGAGCAGCAGGACCGCCGCGCCGGCCAGCACCGCGTACTGCCACGGCTGGCTCAGCGCCCCGGCCAGTAGGATGGCCGAGCCGAGGATCGCCCCGATCGCCGCCGGGCCCGCGCCGTCGAGGAACGACTGGGCCTGCCTGCTGGTCCGCAGGACGCTGAAGTACCTGGCGCCGCCGAGCACGAACGCGAACGACGGCGAGAACGCGACCAGGGCCGCGAGCAGCCCGCCGCCCAGGCCCGCGGCCGCGTAGCCGACGGCGGAGACGGTCAGCACCACCGGGCCCGGGGTGATCTGGCCCAGGGCCACGGCGTTCAGGAACTGGCCGCTGGTCATCCAACCCCGCCCCACCGCGTCCGCCCGCATCAGCGGGATGATCACGAAACCGCCGCCGAACGACAGCGCCCCCACCTTGAACGCCACCCAGGCCACCGAGGCCAGCACGCCGCCGCCCGCCACCGCCGCCGCCGCGGCGCGAACCACCCCGAGCGTCGGCAGCGCGATCCCCGGCACCGTCCCGTCCGCTGTCGTCCCGCCCGCTGTCGTCCCGTCCGCTGTCGTCCCGCCCGCCCCGTCGGCTGCCGCCCCTGGCCCGCCGCCCCGCGCTTGCGCGACAGCCAGCTCGGTGACCCCGCAGCCGAGCAGGACCAGGACCAGCCACGGCCCGATGGTCGCGGCCGCGGCGCCGCCGGCCAGCAGGTAGGCCGCCCAGCGGAACCGGCGGCCCGGCCCGGCTCGCCGCGCGCGCGTCCAGCTGGGCACGAGCAGCGACCAGCCGGCCTGGACCGCGACCGCGGCCACCGCGGCGCCCGCGCCGGCGCCGGCTCCCTTCACCCACGGCGGCGGCGTGCCCTCGAGGAACAGCGCGGACAGCGCGAGGATGCAGACGAGGCCGGGCAGGATGAAGGCCAGGCCGCCGGCCAGCGCGCCTAGCCGGCCGCGGACCCGCCAGGCGCAGAAGATGGCCAGCTCGGTGGAGGCCGGCCCGGGCAGCAGGTTGCAGGCGCCGATGGCGTCCTCGAACTCCGGCGCGTCCAGCCACTGCCTGCGGTCCACGCACAGCTGGCGCAGCAGCGCGATGTGGGTCGGCGGCCCGCCGAAACCGATGCAGCCGATCCGCCCCCACTCCCGCAGCACTGTGGCCAGGCTGGCCTGGTTCTGCCCCTCGCCGGGCACGGCTAGCCCCCGTCCTGGCCGATGAGCCCGAGCAGGAAGCCGATCCTGGTCCGCAGCTCGGCCGCGACCCGGCGGAACGCCGGATAGCCCTCGCCGGATGGGTCGGCGATGCTCCAGTGGATCATCTGCGGGTGCCCGGGGAATTCGGGGCAGATCTCGCGGACCCGGTCGCACAGGCTGATCACGTACCCGAACCGCTGCCCGGCGAACGTGTCCAGGTGCTTGGCCCGGCGCCCGCTGATGTCGATGCCGTGCTCGCGCATGACCTGCACGGCGTCCGGGTGCAGCGGCTTAGGCCGGCTGCCCGCGCTGGCCGCCTCGATCGCGTCCCCGCCGAGCTGCCCGAGTAGCGCCTCGGCCATCTGCGAGCGGGCGCTGTTCCCGGTGCACAGGAACAGCACGCGGGTGCGGACCCGGGCCCGCTCCGCGGGCGCCGGGACCAGCCTCAGGCCCGGGTGCAGGGCCCGGCCGGTATCGGTGAGGAGTTCGCCGCAGCGGGTCAGGTCGATGCGGTAATAGGCGTCCCTGCGGTCGGCCGAACTGCGCCGGGCGGACACCAGCCCGCCCGCTCTGAGCTGGCCGAGGTGGTAGGAAACCAGGCTTTGCGGCTGGCCGAGCAGGCCGGTGAGCTCGCGCACCTGCCGGTCGCTCCGCGCCAGCTCGGTCAGCAGCCGCCAGCGCAGCGGATGCCCCGCCAGCCGCAGGAACCCCGGCGGGGCACTGCCCGGCGCTTCGGTCACCCGCCCACAGTAGATCAAGCCAGATCAATGTATCAATCTAATTTGTTGGATTGAGCCCATCGGCATCGGCCGAAGTGACCTTCGCCTCTGGCCGGACGCGCGGTGGCGGCGCACGGTAAGGATGGAGGCGATCGTCATGGCCACCACCGACGGCCGGGGCAGCCACAGCGCCTTGGACGCTGCGCTGGACATCTTCCGGATGCGGCAGTACTTCGATGTCGTCGTCCGCGCCCGCGACGTGGCGACGGGCATCCGCAAGGATGCGACGTTCCTCGATACGGTCCGGCGCGGCTTCCTGCCGCTGCCGTTCGACCGTCGGCCTGTGCCGGGACGCGTCTTCGGGCCGTTGCGCGGCGCGGCCCCGCCGCCGCTGGCGGGCCGTGTCGGCGTCGTGGCGACCGGTGGCAGCGGTGCCCTCGCGTCGCTCGTCGGCGTGGCGAAGGCGCTCGAGGACAGCGGCACCGAGGTGTCGGTGTACTCCGTGTGCTCGGGCTCGGCGCTGTTCGGGTTCCCGCTCGGCGCCGGGATGTCGCCCGACGAGGCCGCCGAGCTCACCGCCTCGATGCGGCCCGGCGACTATATCGACGCCGGGTGGCGGGAGATCGCCGCGCTCATCCCGACGCTCGCGCGCGGCTGGTGCGGCATCTTGCGCGGCGACAAGCTTGAGGCTTTCTATCGAGGCCACTTCGGCGACCTGACCCTGGCGCAGCTGCGGACGCCGACCTACGCGCCGGTCTGGAATGTCGAGCACAACCGCCTGGATTTCGTCGGCCCGCGCACCCATCCGGCCATGCCGGTGGCGCGCGCGATCCGGATGGCCGTCTCCCTCCCGCTGTTCGTCCAGCCGGCCGTCCTCGACGGGCTGTCCTGGTGTGACGGCGGGATCGTCGACATCTTCCCGGTGCGCCCCCTGCTCGACATCGAGCCTGCCGTCGACACCGCCGTAGCCGTCAACTGTTTCTACCCGCACGAGTTCCGCGGCGAGGACGTCACCGGCTGGGACGACCGGCCGCTCAGCATCGTCACGGCCGCCTCGCAGGTGCGCACCTGCCAGCAGGCGGAGTTGGCCCGCGAGCACCTCGCCAGGCTCCGCCAGCAGGCCCGGACACTGCTCGTCGAGCCGGTTCCTTACGGGAAGGTCGCCGGGACGGGCTTCTACGAGCAGTTCCTAGACACCCGCGAGTGGCCGGAGTTCATGCGCGCGGGCCGCGAGGCGATGCTCGCCTCCCTGCGCCGGCACGCCGCCCGGTCGGCCGCCTAGCGATTGCAGGCCATAACAACTCGGGAGCTGCTCGTCAAGCCGGCCTGACCCTTCCGAACGCTCCGCCATTTCCCGGCAATAACAAGGTAGAACCCACGCTACTTCGGAACCGGGAGGGTCGACGGCGAGGTGGAAACGGACGGCACGCTGATCGAGCGGTCCTGCCGGGGCCGTCCCGACGCGTTCGTCGAGGTGGTGCGGCGGCACGAGATCGCGGTGCACGGCTTCCTGACCCGCCGGGCCGGGTCCCAGGCCGCCGCCGACCTGCTCGGCGAGGTGTGGCTCCGGGCGTTCGCCGGGCGAGGCGGGTACGACCCGGCTCATCCGGACGCCCGGCCGTGGCTGTACGGCATCGCCAGGAACGTGCTGCGCGCGCACTGGCGGGCCCCTCGCGATGACCAGGTGACCGCGCCGGAAGACCCCTGCGACCCCTGGGAGGCCGTGGTCGACCGCCTGGACGCGGCGGCGCGAACGGGACGGCTGGTCGGCGCGCTCCGCGCCCTGCCGTCGGCCGAACGCGAGGTGCTGCTGCTTGTGGCCTGGGAGCAGCTCACGCCGGCCCAGGCCGCGGCGGTGCTCGGCGTGCCGCCAGGCACCGCCCGCAGCCGCCTGCACCGGGCCCGGGCCGCACTCCGGCTAGCCCTGGCCCTGGAGGAGACATGACGCAGGATGACACGGACCTAGGCCGCCTTGGCCGGGTCGCCCCGCCAGAGCACGATGTGCTCGACGCCGCGCGCGAAGTCCTGTGGGCGGTGGTGGCGCAGGAGATGCTTTCTGCCGGCGAGGCCGCGGGGGAGGCCGGCCAGGCCGGCGAGACGGGCTCCCGCCGGGCCGCCCAGCGCCAGAAGGACCAGCGCCAGACGGACCAGCGCCAGAAGGACAAGCACCAGACAGACCAGCGCCAGACAGACCAGAGCCAGACGGACCAGCGCCAGAAGGACCAGCACCAGACGGACCGGCCGGGTCCGTGACTCCGGGCCTGCGGCCCGGAGGCCTGCTGCGGCAGCGGAACTTCCGGCTGCTGTGGATCGGCGAGACGATCAGCGGGGCCGGCAGTTCGATGGCCGTGGTCGGGGTGCCGCTGCTCGCGGTGACGGTGCTGCGCGCGAGCACCTTCGCGGTCGCGGCGCTGACCGCCGCAGCGTACCTGCCCTGGCTGGTCATCGGCCTGCCGGCCGGCGCCTGGGTGGACCGGCGGCCGGTCCGGCCGCTGATGATCGCCTGCGACGTGCTCTCCGCGCTGCTGTACGCGAGCCTGCCCGCCGCCGCCTGGATGGGGCTGCTGCACACGGCACAGGTGGTGGTCGTGGCCCTGCTGGCCGGGGCGGCCAACGTCGTCTTCGCCACGGCGTACCAGGTCTACCTGCCGTCCCTGGTCAGCGCGGCTGAACTCGTCGAAGGCAACGCCCGGCTGCAGGCCGGCGCGTCGGTGGCCGCGATCGCCGGCCGCGCGGCGGCCGGCCTGGCCGCCCAGGCGCTCGGCGCGGCCACTGCGCTGCTGTTCAACGCGGCCAGCTTCGGCGTGTCGGCCGTCTGCCTGCTGCGCATCCGCCCGCCGGTATCCTCCCATGCCCGCGCCGGGGGCACCGGGGCGTGGCGCGGCATCACGTTCGTGGCCCGCGACCCCTACCTCCGTCCGCTCACCGTCTACGGGGCGGTGGCCAACCTCGCCTACACCGGGAACCTGGCCCTGGTCGTCGTCTTCCTGATCCGGGTGGCCGGCCTCAGCTCCGCCGCGGCCGGCCTGCTGATAGCGGCCGGGGGCGCCGGCAGCCTGCCCGGCGCCCTGCTCGCTCCCCGGCTGGCCCGGGCGTTCGGCGCCGGCCGCGCGCTGGTCCTGACCAGCCTGGGCAACGGGCTGGCCGGCCTGCTCATCCCGCTCACCGGCCGGGGTCCCCGGATGGCCTGCTACGTGATCGGCTCGGGGCTGGTCGCCGGGGGCATCGCCGCCGGCAACGTGATCGCCGGGAGCTTCCGGCAGCGATACTGCCCGCCGCCCCTGCTCGGCCGGGTGACCGCGAGCATGCGCTTCCTCACCTACGGCATGATCCCGCTCGGCGCCCTGCTGGCCGGGGCCCTCGGCGCGGCCCTGGGCGTCCGGGACGCGCTCTGGATCGTCCAGGGCCTCTTCGCGGCCTCCGCCGTCCTCCTGCTCACCCCTCGCATCCGCGCCGCCCGGGACCTGCCCAGTTACGCCTTGACATCCTCCCCGCCTGAAGGCGGGGATTCCAGCTACCCACGTCCGGTTAAGGAGGCAAGCAGGTGAGGTTCGCGGTTCACGGGCCGGGTAATCCCGTCGCCTCCCCGCGCAGTCACGGCGTGCCCCGCCGCGATGTCGATGGCCGCGTTCACGTCCGCGTGGCAGGCGAAACCGCAGGCAGTGCACCGGAAGACGGCTTGGCTCTCACGCGACTTCCCATCCACGTGCCCGCACGCCGAGCATCGCTGGCTCGTGAACGCGGGTCTGACCTTCTCCACCCGGCCGGGGGCCTTGTCCTCCAGCCGGCGCACCAGCAGCCCCCACCCGGACCGCAGGATTCCCCGGTTCAGCCCGGCCTTCTGCCGCACGTTCCGACCTGGGTTCTCGGGCGTGCCCTTCGCGGACCGGGTCATGTTCGTGATCTGCAGGTCCTCGACCCGGATCAGGTCGAACCGCCGCGCGATGTCCGTGCTGGCCTTTTCCGCCCAGTCCTTGCGCCGGTCCGTCTCCCGGGCCCGCAGCCGGGCGATCGCGTGCCTGACCCGGCCGCGGCGGTTCGATCCCCGCTTGGCGCGGGCGAGCGTGCGCTGCAGACGCCGCAGCCTGATCCGTTCCCGCGCGGTCAGGCTGGGGGCGTGCAGCAAATCGCCGGTGGACAGGGCCGCGGAGACCGCCACCCCCCGGTCGATGCCCACCACCTGGCCATTGCCCGGGGCCGGCACCGGGCCGGGGATCACCGCGAAGGCGATATGCCACCGGCCCGCCCGGTCCATCGTGACCCGGTAGGACTTCACTTCCGGCGGCACGGCGCGGGACCAGCGGAACCGGACCCATCCGGCCTTGGGCACCCAGACCTGGCCGACCTTCCGGGACACCCGGCGCACCTCCCACTGCCGCCCGCGGCCCACGATCCGGAATCCCTCATCCCGCCCGGCCTTGCGCCACGACGGCCGCCCGGCCGGGTTCGCCGGGTCGAAGAACGCGGCCATCGCCTGGGCGAAGTCGCGCAGCGCTTGCTGCTGCACCGTCTGGGAACCCGCGGCCAGCCACGGGTGCCCGGCCCGCGCCTGGGTGAGCTGCCGGCATTGCTCCAGGTAGCCTGGCGCGTTCCTGCGGCCCGGGTGCCAGTGCGCGTGCTGCTCGACGGCCAGGTTCCACACGTACCGGGCGTGGCCGCAGTGGTCCCGCAGCACCGCCTCCTGGGCGGGGGTGGGGAGCAGCCGGTACCGGGACATGCGAACACACTATCGGATACCGCCGACATTTCCGGGGAGGTGACGCGGCGTTCCCTCCCGCCCTAAAGGCCGGGGTCTGGTCGCCGCGATTCCCATGAGCGCGAGCAAGGTGGCCTCGTCGGCCGGAACGTCGCCGACGTACAGCGGCGGCGTCAGCGTGTGAGAGTCGGCCGCGACGATCTTGACATCGGTCAGGCCGATGGTCAGGTCCACGGGGTCGGCGGCCAGCTTGTCCCGGACGGCGGCGGTGGCCCGCGCGAGCGCGGCGGGCGGGGCGCCGGCGTGGTGGCCGACCACGAGGTACAGGTCGTTGTCGACGTCGGTAGCGTGGACGTGGTACTTGTGCAGCACGTTGGCCGCGTTCATCTCGCGGCGCAGGTCGTCGAGCGGTCGCCCGGCTCCGGCGAGCGAGGCGGCCGGCCATCCCATCAGCACGAACGCCTTGCCCTGCACGGAGAAGGTCCGTTCGGCCAAATGCTGCCCCTGGCTGGTGAAAGGGACTGGCTGGTCCGGCCGGAAGCCGCCGATACGGACCCGCAGCGGGGTGGCCCGGGCGAGGATGTCCATCACCCGCGGCAGGTCCATCTCCTGGCGCACGCCCGCGTGCGCCAGGAGGTACGCGTTGACGATGGCGCCGGTCTTCGGGTCGCGCACGCCGTCGAGCGCGATCAGCGTGGCGTGCACCTGCTCGGGCGAATAGGGGCGGAAATCCTCGCCGACGTGCTCCGCGATCAGGGCCTGCACCCCGGCTAGGAGCTCGCGCAGCTGGCCCGTCTTGGGGCCGTAGAAGGCTACGGCCGAAACGAAACGGCTTTCCATTCCCGCGATGGTACGGACGGTAGGTTACGGACATGAAGTTCGGGCTCATTTACAACACGGGCTACTGCGGCACCGACCCGGATCAGCTGATGGCGGTCGCCCGGCACGCGGAAGCCCGCGGTTTCGAGTCCTTCTACGTCACCGAGCACATCGCCCTGTACCCGGGCGCGACCGTGGGCCCGGTCACCATCCCGGCGTCGATGCCGATCGCCGACCCGCTCGAGTGCCTGAGCTTCGTCGCGGCCGCCACCGAACGTATCCTGCTGGGCACCGCCGTCCTGCTCGTGCCCTACCACCACCCGGTGATCCTGGCCAAGCGTCTGGCCACGCTCGACGTGCTGTCCAAGGGGCGGATGCGCCTGCTCACCGTGGGCGTGGGAGCACTGCCGGGGGAGGCGACGGCGGTCGGCGTCGACTTCGCCACCCGCGGCCGCCGGGCGGACGAGGCGATCGACGTGCTGCGGCTGCTGTGGTCCGGTGACGAGAACGGCGTCAGCTTCGACGGGGAGTTCTTCTCCTTCACCCGCCTGTGCAGCTTCCCCAAGCCCCTGGCCCCCCTGCCGGTCCACATCGGCGGATCCAGCCGGGCCGCGGCCCGCCGCGCGGGCCTGCGCGGCGACGGCTACTTCCCGGGCGGCCGGCTCATCGCGCAGGAGCGAGCCGGCCAGCTCGAGGAGATGCGGGCCACCGCGCGGGCCGCGGGCCGCGACTCCGGCGCGCTGGAGTACACCCGGTGGGGATCCATCGACATGACCTCCGGCGACGTGGCCGCTCACGCCGCGAACGGGACGACGCGGCTGGCCGTGCCGCCCGTCTCGGCGGACGAAGCCGGCCAGCGGGACGAGATATCGGCGTTCGCGGACCGGCTAGGGCTCCGCTGAGCGCGGCGCCGCCCCCGGGCCTCGGGCCGCGGCGCTGCCCCTGGGGCCTTCGGTCGCGACGCTGCCTCTGGGGCCTTCGGCCGCGGCCCGGGCCAGCTGGCGCAGTCGGCTGAGGGTGTCGCCGGGCTGCCCGGTGAGCACGTGCAACCCGGCCTCGGACCGCCTGATTTCGTCCGCCGCCTCGCGCGCCTGCCGGGCCGATTCCGTGGTCGCCGAGGACAGCACCACGAGGCTGGCGCCGGCCAGGCGGGACAGCCCGGTCACCTCGTTGACCGGCAGGTCAGTCGCTAGGTGGTGCACCAGCCAGCGGTCTTCGCGCAGGCAGGCCGTGGCCATCAGGGCCGGCAGCCCGTGGCGTTCCCCTGGCGGCGTGCTCACCACCGCGATGCCCCGCGGGCGGCCCTGCGGCTGGCGCGTGCGGGCGGCGATGAGCCGCTCGCAGATGGCGCTGGCCCGGTGCTCGGCCGCGATCGTCCCGGTGTCGGCGGCCCAGTCCTCGCCGATCCGGTACAGCGCGGGCGAGATGACGCGCTCGCACAGTTCGGTCAGCGGTACGCCGCGGGCGAGCCGGTCGAACAGATGCCGCGCCAGGGTCTCCTCGCCGGAGGTGATCGCCGCGTACAGCCGGTTGGCCTGGGCCGTCCAGTCACGCACCCGGATGTCGGGTCGCGGTGCCGTGCCCGAGGCCCGGCGCGCCGCCAGGGCGGTGACGTCGCCCTCGCTGACGTCGTAGCCGCGCCCGGTCTTCCTGGCCGGGAGGACTCCCTGGCGTACCCACGCGTATGCGGTCTGGTAGTGCACCCCGAGCGCCTCGGCGGCGTCGCGTAGCTGCATGAGTGCCTTCCCGGTGCTCGGGTACCGCGAATTTAGTGTAATTTAGCATTAATTAGTTCGGTGAGAAGCGCCGCTGGCGCATTGAGGGGCTGGACGCGCACATGGGACTGACTTACTCCAGCGTGGTGGACGCGAGCGTGGATGAGGTGTTCGCCTGGCACGCCAGGCCGGGGGCGATCACGAGGCTGGCTCCGCCCTGGCAGCCGGTCCGGGTGATACACGAGTCGCTGGAATCCCTCCCGCTGTCCGCGGTGCTGCCGTGGCGGCACACCCACGAGTTCAGTCCGGTCGGCGAGCAGGCCACGCTGGTGACCGACGTGGTCGACACCCCGCTGCCTGCCCGGGCGCTTCGGTCCATGTTCGTCTACCGGCACCGGCAGCTCGCCGGTGACCTGGCCGCGCTGGCCCGGGCTCGCATGATCTGCCCGGACATGCTGACAATAGCGGTCACCGGCTCCGGCGGCCTGATCGGCACCGCGCTGACGGCGCTGCTGTCCACCAGCGGGCACCGGATCATCCGGCTGGTGCGCCGGCCGCCGCAGCACGCGGGGGAGCGCTACTGGCGGCCGGAAGACCCGAGCCCGGACCTGCTGAACGGGGTCGACGCGGTGATCCACCTGGCCGGGGCCTCGATCGGCGGCCGGTTCACCCCCGAGCGCAAGAACAACGAGATCCGCGAGAGCCGGATCCTGCCCACCCGCCTCCTGGCCGAGCTGGCCGCCGCCGCTCCCCAGGGCCTGCGGGCATTCGTCTCGGCGTCGGCCATCGGCCTGTACGGCCCGGATCGGGGTGAGGAGATCCTGACCGAGGCCAGTCCCCGCGGCGAGGGGTTCCTGGCCGACGTGGTCGCCGACTGGGAGGACGCCACCACCCCGGCCGCCGCGGCGGGCATCAGGACGGTCCGGGTCCGCACCGGCATCGTGCAGACGCCGCGCGGCGGCATGCTCCGCCTGCTCAGCCCGCTCTTCGAGGCGGGCCTGGGCGGCCGGCTCGGCAGCGGCAAGCAGTGGCTGGCCTGGATCGGCCTGGACGACCTGCTCGACATCTACCTGCGGGCCGTGCTTGATCCCGGCCTGTCCGGGCCGGTCAACGCGGTCGCCCCGGAGCCGGTGCGCAACATCGACTACACCAGGACGCTGGCTGGCGTGCTGCGCCGGCCCGCGGTGCTGCCGGTCCCCGGGTTCGGGCCCCGGCTGCTGCTCGGCGACGAGGGGGCCAGGGAAATCGCCCAGGCCAGCCAGTACGTCCGGCCCGAGCGGCTGATCGCGGCCGGGCACACGTTCCGCCAGCCGGAGCTTGAGGGAGCGCTGCGGCACCTATTCGGCCAAACCGAAACGGCCCGGCCGCCAATCCGGACCCCGAATGGTCGCGAATAGAAGAGCGCAAGCCTGAAAGGGAGCGCCGCAGGGGCTGAAAGGTGAGGGCCGTCGGCCTGGAGGGAGGGCACGTGAGCAGGCGAAGGATCGCGGTCATCGGCAGCGGCGTCAGCGGGATTACCGCAGGATACGTTCTGTCACACATTGATTACGTGACGCTCTTCGAGGCGGACAGCCAGCTCGGCGGCCACGCCGACACCCACCTGGTCGTACCGCCGGCCGGTCCGCCGATCGGCGTCGACACCGGCTTCATCGTCCACAACGAGCGCACCTACCCGCTGCTCACCAGGCTGTTCGCCGAGCTGGGGGTGGCCACCCAGCCTGGAGAGATGAGCATGTCGGTCCGCTGCGCGGGCTGCGGCCTGCAGTACGCGGGCAAGCGCGGCCTGGGCGGCCTGACCCCCGGGCTACGCCAGGGCCGCGGACGCTACCTGCGGATGCTCGCCGAGGTACCGCGGTTCCACCGCGCCGCGCGCCGCCTGCTGGCCCCGGAGGTGGCTCCCGATGGGGAGCAGACGCTCGGCGAGTTCCTCGACCAGGGCGGCTTTTGCAGCTACTTCACCGCTCACTTCGCCCTCCCGCTGGTCGCCGCGGTGTGGTCGTGCCCGCCGGGGACCGCGCTCAGCTATCCGGCCAGGTACCTGTTCGCGTTCCTGGCCAACCACGGGATGCTGTCGGTGTCCGGGTCGCCGCCGTGGCGGACCGTTACCGGCGGGTCCCGCTGCTACGTCGAGCGGGCCGCCAAGCGGCTGCACGACATCCGGCTGTGCACGCCGGTGCGCGCGGTGCGCCGCCATAGCGACGGCGTCGAGGTAAAAGACGCGGCGGACCAGACCCACCAGTTCGACGCCGTGGTCATCGCCACCCATCCGGACCAGGCGCTGCGTCTGCTCGACCCGCCCACCCAGGCCGAACGGGACCTGCTCGGCGCGTTCGCCTACACCCAGAATCCGGCCATGCTTCACACGGACGTCACGCTACTTCCGGACCGCCCGGGTATCAGGGCATCGTGGAACTACGAGCTCGGCGGCTGCCGGCCCGGCGCCGGCCCGGCGCCCCGGATCAGCTATCACCTGAACCGGCTGCAGAACCTGCCGGCGGGCGAGGACTACATCGTCACGCTGGGCGGGCAGGGCGTCGTTGATCCCGCCACGGTCATCGACCAGATGGACTACGCGCATCCGGCCTACACGCCGGCCTCGGTCGCCGCGCAGCGCCGCCTGCCCGAGCTGAACACGGCGGTCACCGCCTTCGCCGGCGCCTACCACGGGTGGGGCTTCCACGAGGACGGCTGCCGGTCGGGCGCCGAGGCGGCCCGGGCGCTCGGAGGCACCTGGTGACCGCCCGGCTGTACGAGTGCCGGATCGCCCACGCCCGGATGGCCCCGCTCCGCAACGTCTTCACCTACCGCACCTACCTGTGGCTGGTCGACCTCGACCAGCTGCCCCGACCCAAGCTGGCCCACCCGAGGCTGCTGGCCGGCTTCTATGCCCGCGACCATCTCGGCGACCCGCGCCGCGGCATCAGGGAGAACCTCGACCACTTCCTGGCCGCGCACGGCGTCGACCTGGGCGGCGGCCGGGTGATGATGCTGGCGCACGCGCGCGTGCTCGGGTACGTGTTCAACCCGCTGACCGTCTTCTGGTGCCACCGGGCCGACGGCACGCTCGCCTGCGTGGTGGCCGAGGTGCACAACACCTACGGCCAGCGGCACGCCTACCTGCTGCACACCGACGACCGCGGCCGGGCCCAGGTGCCGAAAGAGTTCTACGTCTCGCCCTTTTACCCGGTCGACGGCCGCTACCGGATGAGCCTGCCCGAGCCGGGCGCCCGCCTGGCCCTGAGCGTGGTGCTCGGCCGCCCGGATGGGCACTCGTTCGCCGTCAGCGTCCACGGCCGGGGCGTCCCCGCCACCGCGCGGGCGCTGATCGGCGCCGCCGCACGGCACCCCTGGTCCACGGCGGCCGTCTCCGCCTCGATCCGCTGGCAGGGCGTGAAGCTGTACCTGCGCGGGCTGCGGCCAGTGCCACGGCCCGCTCATCGACCCCAGGAGGGGGTTCAGTGACCAGTACTAGCACGCAGCACGCCGCGCCCCTGGACGCGGACCGGTGGCCCGATGTCGCCGTGGCGGCGGGCTCGCCCGTGCGCGCGGCCGTGGCGCGCGCTCTGTTCACCACCGCGGTGGCCCGGCTGCCGCTGCGGGTCAGGCTGCCGGACGGCCGGCTGTTCGGCGCGGGGGCGCCGGCCGCCCCGGTCATGCTCCTGCACCGGCCGCGGGAGTTCTTCCGCCGCTTCGGTGCCTCCGGCCTGATCGGGTTTGGCGAGTCCTACATGGCCGGCGACTGGGACTGCGCCGACCTGACCGGGCTGCTCACCGTCTTCGCCGCTCATGTCGACGAGCTCGTGCCGCCCTGGCTGCAGCGGCTGCGCGGGCTGGCCGTGCGCCGCCAGCCGAAGGACGACGCGCAGACCATCCAGGGCGCCCGGCGCAACATCAGCCGCCACTACGACCTGTCCAACGACCTGTTCGCGCTGTTCCTCGACGAGACCATGACCTACTCCTCGGCGCTATTCGGAACCGAAGCCGACGGCTCGCCGGTCGCGGTGCCGCCCAGCGACCACCTGCTGGCCGAGGCGCAGCGCCGCAAGATCGACCGGCTGCTCGACCGGGCCGGGGTGGGGCCCGGCTGCCGGGTGCTCGAGGTCGGCACCGGCTGGGGCGAGCTGGCCATCCGGGCCGCGCGCCGGGGCGCGCGGGTGCGCACCATCACGATCTCGCGGGAGCAGCGGGCGCTCGCCGCCCGCCGGGTGGCCGAGGCGGGGCTGGCCGGCCAGGTCAGCGTGGAACTGCGTGACTACCGCGACGTGGACGGCGAGTTCGACGCGATCTGCTCGGTCGAGATGCTCGAGGCGGTCGGCGAGCGCTACTGGGACGCCTACTTCGCCGCCCTCGACGCGCACCTGGCGCCGGGCGGGCGGATCGGGCTGCAGACCATCACGATGCCGCACGACCGGATGCTGGCCACCCGGCACACCTACACCTGGATCCACAAGTACATCTTCCCCGGCGGGCTGCTCCCGTCCGTCACCGCGATCGAGAACGGCCTGACCCAGGCCACCCGGCTGCGGATCACCGGCCGCGAGGACTTCGGCGCCCACTACGCGGAGACGCTGCGGATCTGGCGGGAGCGGTTCCGCGCCCGCGCCGACGAGGTGACCAGCCTCGGGTTCGACGAGGTGTTCAACCGGATGTGGAACTTCTACCTGTGCTACTCCGAAGCCGGCTTCCGGGCCGGGTACATCGGCGTCAGCCAGCTCACCCTGGCGCGGGCATGAGCCGCGCCAAGCCGGCCGGCGCCAAGCCGGACGGCGCCGCTCAGGTCATCGCGGCGCTGCTCAAGGAGCACGCAGGCCTGGACCTGCGGCTGCGCGCCTGGGACGGCAGCGAGGCGGGTCCCGAGAAAGCCCCGGTCGTGGTGATCCGCTCCCCGCGGGCGCTGCAGCGGATCGCCTGGCGTCCCGGCGAGCTCGGCCTGGCCCGCGCCTACATCAGCGGCGACCTCGACATCGAGGGCGACCTCACCGACGCCCTGCGCCGGGTCTGGGGTGTCCTGCGGGACAGTGCTTGCAGCAACCGGGGCGCTAGCAGCAACCGGGGCGCTAGCAGCAACCGGGGCGCTCCGGCGCACGGCCTCTCGCAGCTGGCCGCTCGCGGGCTCGCGCTGGCCCCGCCCCTTAGAGCCGCCTGGGCCACGACCAAGGCGGCGGCGCAGCTGAAGATCCTCGGCCCGCCGCCCGAACCCCCCAGCTGCGAGCTCCGCGTCCGTGGCCGCCTGCACAGCCGGGCCCGCGACCAGGCCGTGATCGCCGGCCACTACGACCTGCCCGCCGCGTTCTACCAGCTCATCCTGGACCCCAGCATGGCGTACTCGTGCGCCTGCTGGTCCCAGGGCCAGACGGACCAGACGGGCCTGGCCAACGCGCAGCGCGCCAAGCTGGAGCTGATCTGCCGCAAGCTCGAGCTTGAGCCCGGCCAGCGGCTGCTCGACATGGGCTGCGGCTGGGGCTCGCTGACCATCCACGCGGCCCGCGCCCGCGTCCAGGTGACCGGCGTGACGCTGTCCCGCGAGCAGGGCGGCTACGTCCGGCAGCGGGCCCGCGGCCTGGGCCTGGCCCACGCCGAGGTCAGGATCCAGGACTACCGGGATCCGCTCGACCATCGCTACGACGCCGTCGCCTCGGTGGAGATGGGCGAGCACGTCGGCGCCGCGCAGTACCCGCGGTTCTGCGCGGCGCTGCACGCCAGGCTCCGGCCGGGCGGGCGGCTGCTGATCCAGCAGATGTCCCGCCCCAGGGCCCCGGGCGGCGGCCCGTTCATCGAGTCCTACATCGCCCCCGACATGGACATGCGCCCGGTGGGCGACACGGTCCGGCTGATCGAGAACGCCGGGTTCGAGGTCATCGGGGTCGAGGCGATGCGCGAGCACTACGTGCGCACCATCCGGGCCTGGCTCGGTAACTTCGAGCAGAACCTGCCCGCGATCGAGAAGATCCTGACCGCCGAGCAGGTGCGCGTCTGGCGGCTCTACCTGGCCGGCGGGGCACTGGCCTTCGAGGAGGGCCGGATGGGCGTCGACCAGATCCTCGCCGTCCGGAGCGCCCAGAGCGCCCGGAGCGCCCGGAGCGCCCGGAGCGCCCGGTGAGCGGCCTGCCCGCCGGCCCGCTCGCCGTCACCCTGGCGTCAACGGCGGCCGCGCTGCTGGTCATGATGGCCGTCACGTTCGCTGTCGCGCTGAAGGCCGGAAAGCACAGCGTGGTGGACACCGCGTGGGGCATCGGCCTGGCCCTGGTCGGGTTGGTCGCGCTGGTCAGCTCGATCGGGTATGGCCAGCCCGCGCGCCGCGCGACACTCGCGGCCGCCTCGGTCATCTGGGGCCTGCGGCTGGCCGTCTGCATCGGCCTGCGGAACCGGGGCAAGCCAGAGGACCCGCGCTACCGCGACCTGCTGAGCCGCGCGAAGGGCGACAAGAACCGCTACGCGCTGCGCACCATCTACCTGCTCCAGGCCCTGATCTTGTGGCTGGCCACCCTCCCGGTCCAGGCCGGAATGCTGGAGCGGGCCCCGGCGGGCCCGCTCACCGTCATCGGCGCCGTCGTCTGGCTGGGCGGCTTCGTCTTCGAGTCCGTGGGCGACTGGCAGCTGGCCCGGTTCAAGGCCGACCTGGCCCATAAGGGCCAGATCATGGACCGCGGCCTGTGGCGGTACACCCGCCATCCCAACTACTTCGGCGACTTCTGCATGTGGTGGGGCCTGTTCCTGATCAGCCTGGGCTCCTGGGCGGAGCTGCCGACCATCGCCGGGCCGCTGCTGATGACCTTCCTGCTGACCCGCGGGTCGGGCCAGCGGCTCACCGAACGCCGGATGGCCGACCGCCCCCAGTACGCCGACTACATCGCGCGGACCAGCGGCTTCATCCCGCTCCCGCCGAAACGGCGTGCCGCAGGCGCAGGTCCGGGGGGAAGGGCCTGAGGTAGGTCTGCTCCGCCAGCCAGGGCAGGTCCAGGGCATAGTGGGCGAGCAGCGCGACCGGCACGCTGAGCGGCTCCTCGCCGCGCCGGTAGGCCTCGATCCGGGCCACCAGGTCGTGGCGCCGCGCCCGGTCGAGCTCGCGGCCGATCCGGCTGTAGGCGTGCTGCAGCGCGTTGGCGTGGCGGCCGCGAGTGGCCTTAACCGCCATCACGGCCAGGAACACATCCCGGTAGGCCAACGCGGTCTGCTCGCGCGGCGCGGTGCCGGCCGCGGCCACCACACGCCCCGCCGGCCGGTAGCGCACCGGGTCGTGCGCCAGCATCTGCAGCTTGTGCCGGGCGTGGAAGGCCACCAGGTCCCCCGCTGACCACGGCCCGGCCAGGAAAGAACGCAGCCGGGCCGCCGCGAAGATCCGCTCGACGAACGCCTCCCGCAGCCCCGGGTCGTTCAGGCGGCCCTCGTCCTCGGCCGCCAGCAGAGGGAACGCGCTCAGTACCCGCGCCGCGTACAGGCCGCGGCCGGCGTGGTCGGCGGCCCGCCCGTCAGCGGCCCGCCCGTCGTCGCGGTACCGCGGGATGGCGCGGATGCCGCAGCTCGGTGACTTGGCCTTGAGCACGTAGCCGTCCAGGTCCGCGGGCAGCGGCAGGGCCGCCATGGCCGCCGTGTGGTCGGCGGTGCCGCCGCGGTTGACCAGGCGCCCGCCGGCGGTCAGCCGGATCGCCTCGCGCGGGGTACCGAGCCCGATCTCCATCTCGGGGCAGTAGGGCACCCAGTCGACGTACGGGTCGAGTGAGTCGGTGAGGAACCGGTAGCGCTTGTGCCCGCCGTTGAACCGGACCTCCTCGCCGAGCAGGCAGCTCGACACGCCCACCCGGGGGTGGCCCAAAGTCATGCCCCGACTTTAGCCGGGTCGGAGCCCAGCACCAGCTGGCCAGACCGGGATACCGATCGTGGACGCCGGCCTGCGCCAGCTGGCCGCCGAAGGCTTCATGCACAACCGGGCCCGGATGATCACCGCCTCGTTCCTGACCCGCAACCTCGGGATCGACTGGCGGCACGGATATGCGCACTTCGGCGCGCTCCTGGCGGACGGCGACGTGGCCTGCAACGCGGGCAACTGGCAGTGGGTGGCCGGCACCGGCAACAACACCCGCCCCAACCGGGTGATGAACCCGCTGCGCCAGGCCCAGCGGTTCGACCACGACGGCCAGTACGTCCGCAGGTACGTCCCGGAACTGGCCGGCCTGGACCCGGCGGACATCCAGGCGCCGTGGAAGCTGGCCCCCATCCCCGGCTACCCCGGGCCGATCGTGGAGCTGTCCTGACCGCATGCCGCCGCCCGTTCGGGAGGAAAATCTTTGTCCCGAACGGGCGGCGCTTCACGCCCCGGCTCAGCCGGCTCCGTGATCAGGAGGAGGGCGGCATCAGCACCGTGTCGATGATGTACACGGTGGCGTTGGCGGTCTGGATGTTGCCACACACCACGTGCGCGTCGTTGACCTCGTAGGTGCCGCCCATCGTGCCCGGGGTGACGGCGGCGCCTTCCAGGGTCTTGATCGTGGTGCCGGAGGCGAGCTGGTCCGGGGTGTAGCGGCCGGAGGCCACGTGGTAGGTGAGGATCTTGGTCAGTTCGGCCTTGTCGGCCAGGACCTTGGCCAGGGTGGCCGGCGGGATCTTGGCGAACGCGGCGTTGTCCGGCGCGAACACGGTGATGTTCGACGCGGAGTTGAGCGTGTCCACGAGCCCGGCTTTCTTCACCGCCGTGACCAGCGTGGACAGCGCCGGGTTGGCCGAGGCGGCGGTGGCGACCGGCGCGGCGGCCATGCCGCTGAAGCTGCCCGCCCCGGACTTCGGCACGGACGAGCAGGCCGGCCCGAAGTCCATCGCGGCGGCCGCCCCGGATCCGGCCGCGGCCGGCGCCGCGGCGGACCCCCCCGACGCGGGGGCGGACCCCGCCGAGGCCGCGGACGAGGAGGACCCGCTGGAGCTGCACGCGGCGGTGCCGAGCGCGAGGCTGACGGCGAGACCGGACACGGCCAGAAGGCGATGCTTCATGTCTTTACTCCTTATATAGGGTTCACGTGCGGGTACGGCCTTGTGCCGTCCCAGGGATGCGGCGCCGTCACGTGACGGTCACCACGACGGAATCCCAGCCGCTGGCGCCGCTGGGAACGGGCTGGGCGCGCCGCGAGGGCTGGGTCGCGCCCGTGTTGTCGGTGGCCCGCACCTGCAGCCGGTGCACTCCCGGGGTGGCGTCCCAGGTCTGCATCCACTGCCGCCACGTGTCGATGCCGCCCGAGGTGGCCAGCCGGGCCGGGCGCCACGCGCCGCCATCCGCGCTGACCTCGACCGCGGCGATGCCCCGGGCGGGCGCCCAGGCGACGCCCGCCACGGTCACCGGTCCGGCCTTGACCTGCGCGAGCGGCTTGGGCACGTCGATCCGCGACTCGGTCTTGACCGGCGCCTGAGCCGCGTAGCCGCGCTGCGTCCAGTAGGCCCGCTGCCGGGCGAAGGTGGTCAGCGTCAGGCGGGTGACCCACTTGGTCGCGGACACGTAGCCGTACAGGCCGGGGACCACCATGCGCGCGGGGAAGCCGTGCGCGACGGGCAGCGGCTGGCCGTTCATGCCGACGGCCAGCAGCGCACTGTGCCCATTCATAATGGGGCCGTCCATAATGGCGGCGACCGGGGTGGAGATGGTCATCCCGTCGGTGGCAGCGGACAGCACCTGGTCGGCGCCTGCCCGCACCCCGGCCCGGCGGAGCAGCCCGGCCAGCGGCACGCCGAGCCACCTGGCGTTGCCGTTGTAGGTGCCGCCGACCTCGTTCGAGACGCACACCAGCGTGATGTCGGCCTCGGCTAGCGGCATCTTCAGCAGCTCGGCGAAGGTGAACTCAAGCTCCCGGTCGACCATGCCGTCGATCCGCAGCGTCCAGGTGGCCGGCGACACCTGCGGCAGGACCAGGTCGGTGTCGACGCGGTAGAAGCTGGCGTTGGAGGTGAGGAAGGGCGTGAGCCCGGGAATCCGGAAGTCCGCGCCCGCGGGGATGGCCGGCGCCGCCACGGCTGCTGCGGGCAGCCGGACCTGCCCCGGAGCGACGCTGAACCGGCCGAGCAGCGCGTCCCCCAGGCCGCCGGCCCCCGCGGCCAGCGCCGCCGCCCCCGCCCCCGCGATCAGGAAGCCGCGGCGACCGGTCCCCGCGAGTCCCGTGTCCCCCACGTCCTCCGCGAGCCCCTCGCCCCCCGCGAGCCCCGCGGTCTCGCGCCGGCCTTCCCCCCGTATCGTGCGCACCAGCAGCACCAGCGTCACCGCCGCCACGGCCGCGCCGGCCAGCGTGGGCACCACGTCGGCCGCCGTCGCGGCCGGCAGGCTCACCGCGGCCGCCACGCCGACCGCGGCGAACGCCGCGAGCGCGGCGAGCCCGTAGGCCAGCCTGCGGACGGCCAGCACGCCGATACCCGCGGCGAAGGCGGCCAGCAGCACCACGATGCCGATGACCAGGGCCTGCTTGTCGTGCGTCCCGAAGTGCGCGATCGCGAACTCCTTGACCGGCACGGGGGTCAGGTTGATCGCGGTCTCGCCGACCGCGACGACCGGAGCGCCGTTCGGCCCGGTGACCGCGGCCGTCAGCTCGGCTACGCCCAGCGCCACGGCCCCTGTCAGCAGGCCGGCCAGGCCCGATGTCTTCATCACGGCGGCCATTCGGACCTGCCACCAGCCCGGATTGGCCCGCGGGCTTTTTCTTACGAAGTTATGCAGGAGCAATCCGGAAGCGCCCGTGCCTCGAATGGGAGGCATGAGCAGGCCAGATATACGACAGTGGCAGCCGGAAACGGCGACCGAGGCCGGACCGGAGCTGGCCGCCCTGATGGCCCGGGTGGCCCGCGGCGACCACCGGGCGTTCGAGCTGGTCTACGGTGAGCTGGCCGGGCCGGTGTACGGGGTGGTCCGGCAGGTGCTGAGAGATCCGGCCCAGTCCGAGGAAGTCGCCCAGGAGGTGCTGCTCGAGGTCTGGCGCACGGCGTCCAGGTTCGACCCGGCCCGCGGCAGCGCCGCCGCCTGGGCGCTGACGATCGCGCACCGCCGCGCGGTCGACCGGGTCCGTTCGGAAAGCGCAGGCTCGCGCCGGGAGCAGAAGGCGGCGACGGAGATGGTCCCGGACGACGACGTGGCCGAAGTCGTGGCGGCGACGCTGGACCACCAGCGGGTGCGCCGCTGCCTGGGCGGCCTCACCGAGCTGCAGCGCGAGTCGATCAAGCTCGCCTATTACGGCGGATACACCTACCCGCAGGTCGCGCATTTGCTCGGGGTGGCCCTCGGCACGGTGAAGACCAGGATCAGGGACGGGTTGATCAGGATGCGTGACTGCATGGAGGTGACGTGGTGAAAATCCTGGCCGACGACTGGCACGTGCTCACCGGCAGCTATGCCCTGGATGCCCTGCCCGATCCCGAGCGGGCGGAATTCGAGCGCCACCTGCAGCACTGCCCGTCGTGCGAGGCGGAGGTCCGCGGCCTGCGCGAGACCGCGGCCAGGCTCGCGGTGGCGAAGGCGCTCCAGCCGCCACCGGGGATGGAGCAGCGGGTGCTGGCCGCCACCTACCGGACCAGGCAGCTCCCGCCGCTGCCGACAGACCGGCTCCGCGCGGACCGAGGCCAGGTGACGCGGCTGTTCGACAGGCAGCCGGGCCGCATCTCCAGGCGGATGACCGCCTTCGCCGCCGCCGCCAGCGTGGCCGCGGCCGTCGCTCTCGGCATCACGCAGGTGTCCACTCAGCACCGGCTCGAGTCGACGCAGGCGAGCGACGCCGCGATTACCCGGGTCGTCACGGCCCCCGACGCCCGGATCGAGGCCACCAGGACCTCGGCGGGCGGAAGCGTCACCGTGGTCGCCTCCACCGCCCTGCGGGAAGCCGTCATCACCAGCACCGGGATGGTTTCCCCGCCGGCCGGGCGGGTGTACCAGGTGTGGGTGATGAGCCCGTCCGGGGCCCGTTCGGCGGGCCTGATGACCGGGCGCGGCACCCTGCTGGCGTCCGCGGTGGTGCCCGGAGACCGGATCGGGATAACCGTCGAGCCCGCGGGCGGGACGTCGAAGCCCACCACCACGCCCGTCGCGGTCCTGCCCGCCTAGCCCTGCCCGCCAGCCCTGCCCGCCACCCCTAGCCCTGCCCGCCACCCCTAGCCCTGCCCGCCAGCCCTCGTGCTGATCGCGCTGGCCTTCTGGCCCTATCCGCGCTCGGCCACCGCCTTCATCTTCTCCAGGGTGGCGCGCATGCCCTCGAGGTTGGTGCGCAGGCGCGCGCGCCCGGCCACGCTCCAGTAAAGGCGGAGCGGCAGCGTGTCGGCCAGCTCGAACGACTCGGTCACGTCGGTTCCGTCCGCGACGGGCTCGAGCTGGTACCGCCAGGTGTTGACGGTGGTGCTCCCGGGCCCGCCGACCGCGAAGGCGAACTCTCGGCCCGGCTCGCTCGCGGTCACCGTGCAGGTCGTCCAGTAGACCGGTCCCCGGCCGTTCCGCCGCACGTGCCCGCGGAAGCGCGCCCCGGCCCGCGGCCCGCTCGCGCCGTCCAGCCACTGCGCCTCGAACGTCTCGGGGCTGAACTCCCCGATCCGGGTGACATCGCTGACCAGATCCCAGACCAGTTCGGCCGACGCCGCGATATGGACGGTAACGGAGCCTTTCACCCGATGAGCATAAGGCCGGCCGCCGCGCGGCACGTTCCCGGAACGCTTCGGGCGTACTGGTCCGGTCATGAGCCAGGCTGATCCGGCCCGGATTGCTGACACTGTAATGCCTGACGGTATATCGCATTGCGGTATAGCGGATGACGCTATAGAGTAGGCCGACATAACCACGCAGGGAACCGACCGGGGGAGAGCACACGTGACCGACAGGCTGGACCGATGGGCTGATCCGCCGCTGCTGGTGCTGGCCAGCCTGGCCGGCGAACCCAAGCACGGCTACGCCATCACCCAGGACGTGGCGGAGACCATGGGCGTGCGGCTCAGCGCGGGCACCCTCTACGCGGTGATCGCGCGGCTGGAGGCCCGCGGCCTGATCGAGCCGCTCGAGACGGACGACCGCCGTCGGCCGTACCGCATCACGATGGCCGGTGCCCAGGCGCTGGCGCAGCAGTCCGAGCGGATGAGCAAGGTCGCTTCGGTGGCCAGGGAGCGGCTGAGCACCAGTCTCGGCTGGGCTGGAGCATGAGGCCGCCCACCTCGCCAGGCGCGACGCCGCCCGGTTCCACGCCGCCCGGTTCCGCACCGCACAGGTCCACACTGCCCGGGACGGCCCCGCCCGGTTCGACACGGCTGGCCCGGGCCGCGCTCGCCCTCTACCCGCCGTCCTGGCGGGCCCGCTACGGAGACGAGGTCCGGGCGCTCCTCGACGACTCTGGCGGCGGCCCGAGCGCCGTGGCCAGCGTCGCCTGGCGTGCGGTCCCGGCCTGGATCTGCCCGCCCAGGCATCTGCACGACCGCCCTGCCCGGATGCGCTCCAGCCTGGCCACGGCCCTGGCGGCCTGGTCCATGCTGACCGGCCTGGGGCTGGTCTTTGCCCAGCTCACCCAGCTCCAGGGCTTCACCGCGCCGGGTCATCCGGAGGTCCGCTGGGCCTACGCGGTCTTCGACGTCAGCTTGGCCCTCTCGGCGCTGGTCGCCGGGTTCGGCGGACTGCCGCTGTGGCTGCTGATGCTCCGCCGGGCCTGGCGCGAGCGTCGCCCGCGAGACATGGTGTACCTGCTGCTGCCGTTGATCGCGCCAGCCGCGTACCTGGCCGCCCTGATCGTGACGATCAAGCTGCTCGGCCGCGCGAACGGGGTCGGCCCCTGGTGGTTCTTGGTCGTCGCCCTGGCCGGGTTCGCCGCGGCCGCCGCCGCGGCAGCCGGACCCGGCCTGGCCCTGCGCAGGCTGCAGCCACGGGGGCCAGCCCTGCGCGTTGCCGCGGCCGCGGCCGGCGTGGCCGCCGCGGTCATGGCGGTGGCGGCCGCGGCCATCGTGGTCGCCGTCGTCGGCCTGTGCCTGTGGGAACATCACTTCGCCGGCTACCATCACGGCACCCTCCCCGGCGTCTACCTGGCGCTGGTCGTCGCCGCCACGACCGTCACCACGGTCAGCGCCGCGCGGGGCACCCGCGCCGCGCTGGCGGAGCCGTAGCCGCGGTGACCCCGGTGGCCGCGGCGGCAGCCGAGGCCGCCGTCAAGGTGGCCGCAAGCCTGGGCGTGCGTGGCACCGACCCGGTGATCCTGGCCGATGGCGCGAACGTGATCGTGCACCTGAGTCCCGCGCCGGTGGTGGCCAAGGTCGCTGCGAGCACCACCGCCCTCCGCCCCGGACCCGCCGCCTGGCTGCAGCGCGAACTCGACGTCACCGGGTTCCTGGCCGGGCGGGGTATCCCTACGGTGGTGCCGAGCCCGGAGGTGCCCGCCACCGTGCACCACGGGGACGGCCAGGTGATGTCGTTCTGGCGGTACGTGGACTCGTCCGGCGCGCTGCCTGGCGAGGCCACCATCGGGTCGATGCTGCGGGACCTGCACACGGCGCTGCGCGGTTATCCCGGCCAGGCTCCGGTGCTCGTGCCGCTCGGTGACATCCCGGCGTTCCTGGCCCGGCCGCATACCATTCTGACGGCCGCTCAGGCCGCCGCCCTGGCCGCGGCGTACGAGCGGCTCACCGCCGAACTCGGCCTGCACCACGCGCAGCCCTTGCACGGCGACGCTGGCGCAGGCAACCTGATGGCCACCGGCGGCGGATGGGTCTGGCACGACTTCGAGGACACCTGCTCCGGACCCGTGGCCTGGGACTTGGCCGCGTCGACGGCCAGCCAGCGGCTGGATGGCTCGCGCATCCTGGCCGCCTACGGCGACCCAACCCCGCCCCAGCTCGCGGTCTGCCAGCAGCTCAGGCGGCTGCACCTGACCGTCTGGTACGCCCTTTACACCGAACGGCTGCCCCAGCTGCGCTCCCGGGCCGCCGAATTCCTGGCTCTGTGGCCGGCGCCCTGACCGGGTGCGGCTGTCACAACATGATCCATGTCCCGATGCCGGCTCAGCTCAGTGCAGCAAGCTCAGCCCGGGCGGCTACGGCCCAGTCACGGATCGGATCTCGCCGACCGGGGCGCAGCGAGGCACTTATCGCGGCCCCCGGCGTCTTGGGCGGCGAGGCCAGGCGGCCCGGAGGCCCAGCCGGGGTGTCACCCGGGGCGGGCGGGTGGGCTGTGGCTGTGGAGCACCTTCGTCTTGCCGGGGTTCCAGGCGGTGGTGGTGCCGTCGGGGTTCAGGACGAGCGTCCAGCCCCACCGGTGGATGACAACCTGGTGGTGGAACCAGCACAGTAGAACACAATCTCGGGTACTGGTCTTGCCGCCGTTCTTCTTGTGCCTGACGTGGTGGACCTCACATGCGGAGGCGGGCTGGTTGCAGCCGCCTGCCCACCGGCAGTGCTTGTCCCGGAGGGTGACGGCGTTGCGGATCCCGGCGGGGATGGTCTCGGCGTAGCCGATGTCCAAGGGCAGGCTCGGGCCGGACAGGCGGGCGCCGAGCTGCCGGCGCCGCAGGAACGACGCCAGCCCGCCCGGACCCGACAACAAGTCGACAGCCTTGCCGATGATCGCGCGCTCGAGGGCCTCCCACGCCCGGGCGGTGTCCGGCGCGGGTGTCCCCTGGCGGCCGCCCTCGCTGCCGGCGGCGGAGCCGCTGCCGCCAGCGCCAGCCTCGCCGGGGCTGTCCTGGCCGCTGCCCTCGCCGGTGCGGGGGTGGTGGCGGAGCCGGTCCAGTTCCACGCAGAGCCGGACCAGGTCGTCGAGGGCAGCGGGGTTGACCTCGCCGGTGACGAACGGGGCCATCGCCGCATCACAGGCGACGGCCTGGGCGGCGTCGCCGTCCAGCCACGCGCCCCCGTCGCTGCCACCCGCCGAGGCGGCGGCCCGGTACCCGGCCCACTGCGCCCGGACCCGGGCGGTCCACTCCTCCAGCAGCGCCGAACTCCCGTCCAGCATCATCAGGTCGGCCAGGGAGATGTGGACCCAGGCCTTGACGGGCTGCCCGGCCCGCTCGGGCAGCAGCCCGGCCGCGACGAGGCGGCGCATCGCTTCCTGCAGCCCGTCGTGGAACCGCTGCGCCTGCGTCCGGGTGTCCTCCGCGCCCGCCGGGGCCGACAGCGCGTCCAGCACCGTGCCCACCACCGCCGCGCACTCCGGCGACAGGTCCCCGTGCAGCACCCCCGCGCCGCCGAACGTCGTCTCCAGCCGCACCGACCGGTCCCCGAACGCCTGATCCCGGTCCTCATCCGGGTTCCCGGGCAGCGACCGGGCGTAGATCTCCCCGGCCAGCCCGGCCAGGTCCCGCAGGCCCATCCCCGTCCCCGCGGCGCCCAGCAGGATCTCATCCGCGTCTTCCCGGCTCTCCTGCGGGAGCTTGTCCGTCCACTGACAGATCGTCCGCGCGAACGACTCCGGCATCTCCCCGGCCGCCAGCACCGCCGCGACCTCCGGATGCGCCGCCGCCCGCCGGACCCACGCGGTATACGCGACCGCGGCGCCTTTGGTGATCCGGGTCCGGTTGATCAGCCACGCCCGCGGGCTGTAATCCGTATCCGCCGCATATCCCTGACCGGAGGTGAACGCGGCCAGGACCGAGGTGCGCGCCGCGGTGTACATCGCATGGGCCTGCTCCAGCGCACGCAGGCACTGCGCCTGGGTATCGGCCGCCATCGCGGTGGCGTCCGCGGAGGCCAGGTAGCCCAGCGCGGCATGCGCCAGCTCCATCGCCTCGCTGGCACTGGCGAACGTCGGCGCGGTCTTCATCCTGGTCGTCACCTCCCTCCGGGGAGGCTCGCGGTCCGGTGGTCAGGGATTTGTTCTTGTTCCTGGTGGTTCTCCTTTTTCCCGGTCAAGTCAGCTGTCTCTACAAGGAAGGCCAGCGCTGTCGGATAAGTGGGCGTGTCCGGCAAACCCGGCCGCCGAATGTCGTGGGCTCCGCGCAGGGCTGCAATCTGGCTGCAAACCGGAGCGGGCACAATGGCGGCAACCGGTACGTCAGGAGGCGACGATGGCAAACACTCCCGTAATTGAGAAGTTCCTGCAGGCGATCGAGACCGCGGCGATCCCCGGCTGCGACGTGTGGAGCGCGGACGCGACGCTTGACGCGACGGTGCCCAACTGGCGGCTGCACGCCGTCGGCGCTGACGCGATCCGCGCCGAGTACGCGCGCTGGTTCGCCGACCCCGCCCACTTCGACGAACTGCGCCGTTATAGCGTCGATGGCGGGGAGGCCGAAGTGGTCGAGTACACGCTCAGCTGGTCGGAAAACGGCGTGCCGCACGCGGCGCACCACCTGCATTTGCTGACGGTGCGCGATGACCGCATCGTCGCCGACACGGTCTTCTGCGGCGGGCGCTGGCCGGCCGGACTGCTGGCCGAAATGGAGGCCGCCGGTGCCTGAGCCGCCCGTGCGCCGGTACGGTGACGTGGACCCGCTAACCGAGCTGCTCGCGGGCGCGACCGAGCGGAGGGAACTGGCCGAGGTCCCCGGCAAGTCAGGGGCCACCCTGGAGCGGGTGGTGATCGGCGGCCAGGATTACGTGCTCAAGCACCTCGACCTGGCCGATGACTGGACCATGCGGGCCTCGGGCTGCCTGCGCGGCGCACCGCTGGTGCTCTGGGAACGCGGCATCCTGGCCCGCTTGCCGGACTGCTTCAACCAGCCGATCGTGGGCGCGGCTCCGGAGCCGGGCGGCTGCGCGCTGCTGATGCACGACGTCTCGCCGTGGCTGGTTCCCGCCACCGATGAGCCGATCACGTCGGCCCAGCATGCCCGGTTCCTGCGGCACATGGCCGCCCTGCACGCGGAATTCTGGGCCTGCGGGAGCGAGTTCGACGTCGTCCCCGCCATGCACCGCTACCTGGAACTTTCTCCGTGGATGGCCGCGGCGGAGGCCGCCGCGGGCTCGCCGCACCTGGTGCCGCGGCTGGTTGCGAAGGGCTGGCCGCTGCTGGCCGACGTCGCTCCCGCCGCGGCCGCGGTGGTGACCCCGCTCGCCCGCGACCCGGGTCCGCTGGTGGAGGCGCTGGCCGCGACCCCGCAGACGTTCGTGCACAGCAACTGGAAGCTGGACAACCTCGGCACCGACGACGCGGAGCGGACGGTCCTGCTCGACTGGGAACAGCCGGGACGCGGGGCGCCGCTCAGCGACCTGGCCTGGTATCTCGCGATCAACTGCCGCCGCCTGCCGCAGTCGAAGGAGGCCTCGATCACGGCCTACCGGGAGGCGCTCGAGGCCTGCGGCATCGACACCGGACCCTGGTGGGACCGCCAGCTGGCCCTGTGCCTGCTGGGCGCCATGGTCCAGTTCGGCTGGGAAAAGGCACTGGGTGGTTACGACGAGGAACTCGCATGGTGGGAGACGAACTCGGTACGCGCCGCGGCCCTGCTGAGTTGAACGCTGTTGAGTTGAACGCTGCTGAGCTGACCGCGGGGGTGCGCGCGGGTTACGACGCCGCGGCGGACGACTGGGCCGAAGGGCCCGGGCTGATGTATGCGCAACTGGCCCGCGTGCTGGTGGCGGCCGCGCCGGTGCCGCTGGCCGGCCGCCTGGTGCTCGACCTGGGGGCGGGCGCCGGCGTGGCCGGGCGGGCCGCGCTGGCCGCGGGGGCCCGCCAGGTGGTGGCGGTCGACCTTTCCGAGGGCATGCTGCGGCGCGTCGGCGGAGGGCGCCCGGTCGCGGCCGACGCGGTCGCGCTGCCGTTCCGCGACGGCAGCTTCGACCTGGTGGTGGCGGCGTTCTGCCTCAACCACCTGGGCAGCCTCGCCGCTGGCCTGGCCGAGGCCCAGCGGGTCGGCGCGGCGATCGCCGCGAGCATGTTCGCGCAGGGCTGGACCCATCCGGCCAAAGATGTGGTGGATGATGCCGTCCGCTCGTTCGGCTACCGGCCGCCGGCCTGGCACACGGCCCTGGCGCCCGGGTCGCGGGCCAGCGACCCGAAGGTGGTCGCAAGGTGCGCGGCCGCGGCGGGGTTCACCCGCGTTAAGGCGCACACCGTGGCCGTCCCGACCGGGCTCGTGACCCCTGCCGAGCTGGTGTCGTGGCGGCTAGGCATGGCGCACCTCGCCCCGTTCATGCGCTCGCTGGACGCGCCAGGCCGGGCCGCCGTGCGGCGTGCGGCCGAACAAGCCGTGGCGGCCGCGGCCGACCCCACGATGCCGCTGGTCGTCTCCATGGTGGTGCTCACCGCCAGCTAAGAAAGGCGCAGCTGAGGAGGGCGCCAGCCGAGGAGGGCACAGCCGAGGAGGGCCCAGCTGAGCGGGTTCAGTCGACGGCCGCACGGCGGCGGCCCAGCCGCCGGTCCGCCTCCCGCAGCAGCCCGTCCGCATGGCTGCCCGCCCCCCGCGCCAGCCGGGCGGCGCGGTCCGCGGCCCGGTCCAGCCAGGCAGGCTGGGCGAAATCGGTGGCCACGTCACACGTCCATCGCCACGCCTCGATGGCCACGCAGCTGTCAAGCAGGTCAAGGTCCGCGGCCACCGTACCGGGATCCACGGGCAGGCCCAGCGCGTGGTTCGCCCGGTGCGCGAGCAGCCGCGCGACGCTGGTGTACCGGGGCACGCCCAGCGCCGCCGCGCGGGCCGCCAGGTCGTCGGCCCCGGCGAGCGCGCGTTCCGCGTCGCCGCGCAGCAGGGCCAGCCGCGCGCTGATGAACTGGTGCTTGAGCTCCAGCCGCCAGCCGAAGACCAGATCGCCGACCAGCAGCGCCCCGGCCTGCGCCAGCCGCGCCGCTGCGCCGTCGGGGTCGCCGGTATCCAGGCACTGCTCGGCCAGGTCCTCCAGCGCGGCGATGGTGACGTCCGCGGTGCCCAGCCGCTGGCCCACCTCAAGCGCCTCGTGGTGCTGGTCCAGCGCTTCGGTCCAAGCACCCAGATTGCGCAGTACCCAGCCGGCGAAGTTCACGGCGCGGCCGGCGAAGCGGGGCACCTGACGCCGTTCCACCTCGGCGGTGTACCGGGTGAACGCGGCCAGAGCCTGAGCCGGGCGACCCGCCAGCGCGTGTGCGTGCCCGGTGAAGAGCAGGGAGTGCAAGGTGGCCGAGGTGTGCTCGACCCCCAGCTGCCCGCGGGCCGCGGGGCGCAGCAGGGCCAGGGCTTCGTCCACCCGGCTCTGATGAGCCCTGAGCACGCCCAGCCAGCCGGCCGCGGTCACCCGGTCCGCGCCTTCGGCGAGGGAGAACGCCTCACCGAGCAGCAGTTCGGCGCCGGCCAGGTCGCCGGCGGCGTGCCGGGTCCGGCCGCCGACCGCCAGGCACCGGGCCCGGGTGGTCGCGTCTTCCGCGGCGAGCGCGCCGTCCTCGGCGAACTGAGTGGCCTGCGCGAACTGGCGGCCGAAGTAGGACGCCCAGGCGCCGACCTCCAGCGCGGCTGCCCCGGCGGCGTCGGCCGCGAGAGCCCGCTCGACGTCTTCCAGGGCTTCGGCGTAACGCATCCGCAGGGTGCGGACCCGGGCTCGCGCCAGCCAGCCTTCCGGGCCGGGGGACAGGCGTAGCGCGTCGTCGAGCAGCCTCTCCGCCGCCGCATGGTCGAAACGCTCCGCGGCCTGCGCCGACGCGTCCCGCAGCGCCCGGGAGGCCAGCACGAGATCGCCACCCAGGCGCGCGTGGCCGGCCACGGTCAGCGGGTCGGCGCCGGGGCGCCGGTCGAGCATGCGGCCAGCCTGCCGGTGCAGCAGCGCGGCTCGCCCGGCGGTCGCGCTCGCCGCTAGGGCTTCCCTGACCAGTTCGTGCCGGAACCGGAAGATCCCGTCGTCTTCGACCAGGAACTGCTTGGTCACGGCCTGCTCGGCGTCGTCGAGCAACGCGACGACGGGACGGCCGAGCACCGCCGCGAGCAGGTCGGCGTCCAACTCCGGGCCGATCACGGCGGCGGTGCGGAGCAGCAGCCCGGCCGTGCCGAGTTCGTCGCACCGCGCCGACACCGACTCCACCAGCGACGCGGGCAGTTCCGCGCCCGCGGCCTGCTGGGCCAGTTCGGTCAGGAACAGCGGGTGCCCCTTCGACCGGGCGTACAGCTCATCGACCCGGCCTGACCCGACCAGCTCAGCCGCCGCGTCACGGCCGAGCGCATCGAGATGGATGGACGCTGTCGCGGGCAGCGGCTCTCCCTCGCCGGACCGGACCGCGGCGACGACCGTCACTGATACGTCCTCGCGCCGCAGGAAACGCAGCCAGTCCGGCAGCGCCGGGCCGGCCAGGTGCGCGTCGTCGACGACGACCACGAGCGGCGCCCGCTCCGTCAGGCGGGCGAGCACCCGGACCAGGGCCGAGTACAGCACCGCCGGGCCGAGCATGCTGTCGGCCAGCATCGGCACCCCTTTGAGCCGCGGGCCCGGCGCCATGTTCAGCAGCGGCGCCAGTATCGCCGCATCGGCGCCGAGGATATCCGCGGTCACCCCCGGCTCGAGCTCGCGCAGCAGGGCGGCCAGGGTGGTCAGCAGGGCGTCGAGCGGCAGCGAGCGGTCGAGGGGCCCGCACGACGCCATCAGCACCGTGTCCCCGGTCGCCGCGCGCCGGTCGGCCCAGGCCCGCAGCAGCGTCGTCTTCCCGATGCCGGCCTCGCCGTCGACCACGACGACATCGGCGGATCCGCCGCGGGCCCCCGCGGCGATCGCCTCGAGACAGGCCAGTTCATCGTCCCGGCCGACCAGGCCGGGGGCGGCCGGCGCCGGACGCGCGGGCACTATCAGCTCACCGCGCAGGATCGCGGTGTAGAGCGCGGTCGTCTCGGGCGACGGATCGATGCCGAGTTCATCGGCCATCCGCTCCCGCGCGGTGGCGTAGATAGCTAGCGCCCCGGCCACCCGGCCGCCCATCACGTGGGCGCGGAGCAGCACGCGCAGGGCCGCTTCGTCGTACGGATCGCATTCGACGGCCGCCGACGCGGCATCGGCGGCCGCCATCCAGTCACCGGCCTCGAGCAGCGCCGTGGCCGCCACCAGGCGGGCCCGGCTGATCAGCCGCTCAAGCTCGGCGTGCCTGAGCTGTGCCCACTCGCCGGGCAGCGGCTGCGGGCCGTCGCCGCGGATCAGCGAGAGCGCGACCCGGGCGGCCGCCACCGCGCCCATCACGTGGCCGGTCTCCCGCCGCGTTTCCACCTCGCGGGTGAGCATGGCCAGTTCGGTCGCGTCCAGCCAGTCGCAGTGCAGCAGGTAACCGTGGTCGCGATGCTCGATCCGGTCGCGCCCCAGGACCGAGCGCAGCCGGCTCATCAGGACCGCTACCTGATCTTCGGGCCGGGCGGGTGGGGCGGTGTCCCACAACGCGTCGATCAGCACGTCGGCCGGCACGGCCTGCCCGGCGGCCATCGCGAGCAACTGCAGCGCGAGCCGCGCCTTCCGGCTGCCCAACGCCTGCGGCTCGATTCCGTCCACGCCGAAATCGCTGAGCACCCGCACGGCCAGCGACTTCATGCACGTATTAAATCCCGGCGGCCGGCCCCCCGGCCAGGTCAGTAGCCGCCAGGTCAGTAGCCGCCAGGTCAGTGCAAGGTGGCTGCAACCACCGCCGGCCACGCTGGAGGCGAAAGCTCAGCCCGATGAAAGGAGACCTTCATGACCGCCAAAGCCGAGCAGAAGAACTTCGGGGCACCCGACGAGACCCGTTCCTTCGAATACGGCACCCTGGACCTGCTCCAGATCGGCGGCGCCGAAATCGGCCGGCTTACCCTGCAGCCCGGATGGCGCTGGTCCGATCACGTCAAGCCGCTGGCGGGCACCGACCTGTGCGAGGCGCCGCATTTCCAGTACCACGTGGCCGGAACCCTGCACATCGTGATGGCCGATGGCGCCGAGTTCGACGCCAGGCCCGGAGACGTCACCGCGCTGCCCCAGGGCCATGACGCCTGGGTAGTGGGAGACGAGCCGGTCGTGGTCGTGGACTGGTTCGGGGCCAGCAACTACGCACGCACCTGAGCGGCGGTCAGCAACCAGGGTTGGTCCCGCCTTGCGAGACGCAGTTGCTAGCGGCGCTATTGCCGCTCTGAATGCCCAGCTGCGAATCGATGTTCCCGATCTGGACGCCCATCACGATCGCCACGACGAGGCCGAGCACGAAGCTCACGCCCAGCATGACGGCGATGAACACGATCGCGTTCCGCATGTGGCGCATGTATCTCTGCTCTGGCGTCTCCGGGGGCTCCGCCGCGGGCGGCGAGGAGGCACCCTCGCCGCCCGCGCCGGGCCCCGGCCCTCGCGAATCGCCTGGCATGTCATCCGTCATGACGATCTCCCTGGGGTGAGGCAACCTGGTCTGTGCACCACCGTGCTCGCCGAGGCTCAGCCCAGCGTCGAGCGGATCTTAGCGAGGAAACGGCCCATGTTCGGGTCGAACAGTTCTGGGCTCGAGGATCCGAACTGCGGCCCGGTCCACCCGCGCCCTCCGGCGAACTCCCGGGGGTCGAGCGCGATGGGCAGCGCCGGGCTCCCGGCCAGCAGGTACCACAGGCTGACGTCCGTGTGGCGGTCCGGGCCGGTGGTCCGGGCGATGGTCACGAACACCGGGCGGCGGCCCGCGATCGAGAAGTCCGCCTCGATGCCCAGCTCTTCCCGGGCCTCGCGCTGGGCCGTGGCCGCAGGTTCTTCGCCAGGCTCCACGTGACCTCCCGGCGGCAGCCACAGCCCAGCCAGGCGGTGATCCACCAGGAACACGCTCCAATCCCGCGGGTCCGCCAGGACGGCGTAGGAAACGAGGTGCCTGGGCGGCGTCGCGGGCTTGACCCGGCGATAGGCGTCCGGCGTGCTGTCCAGCCAGGCCAGCACGTCGGCCTGCTGCGCGCGCTCCACCTCGTCGAACGGCTCGACGGCGGCGACGATCCGGGCGACGCCGCGGGGTCCGTCCGGCATGGGATCCAGCCTAAGGCGGGGTGACGCGGCGAAGACCAAGGCCTACTGTCGTTATGCGATAGTCGCGGCCGCGATCGGGGCCGTGGTCCTGCCGGCCGCCGCCGGGTTGGCCTGGACCGCGTATCTGGTTCATGTCGGCAACCTGGACGCGATGGAACTGGCGGCCAAAGTCGCCACGCCCGATCCCTTAGCCACGTTGGCGCGGTGCCTCGGGCAATGGGTGCCGTCGGCTGTCTGGGAAACTGTCCTGTCGAACCGATAGGAGGCTGCCATGGATCTTGGCCTGCGCGGCCGCCGCGCGCTGATCACCGGGGGAAGCCGGGGCATCGGCTTCGCGGTAGCCGAGGCGCTCGCCGCGGAGGGAGCGGCCGTCGGTCTCATCGCCCGGGACGCGGCCGGCCTGGCCGCCGCGGCCGAGCAGCTGGGACCCCGGGGTGTCCCCGTCGCCACCGCGGTGGCCGACGTCACCGACACGCCCCAGCTCCGCAGCGCCGTGGACGACATCGCGACCGCGCTCGGCGGCCTGGATCACCTGGTGGCCAACGCGGGCGGCACGGTCGGCCGCGGCAACCTCACCAGTACCGGGGACGGCGACTTCACCGCGACCTTCGCGCTCAACGCGGGCCATGCCGCGGAGCTCATCCGGGCCGGGCTGACCCACCTGCGGGCCGCGGGCGGCGGCTCGGTGGTGATCATCTCCTCGATTACCGGGATGCGCCCGGCGCCGCGGACGGCCTATGCCGCCGCCAAGGCGGCCGAGATCCATCTGGCCGCGACCGCCGCCCAGGAGCTGGCGCCGGCCGGCATCCGGGTGAACGCCGTCAGCCCCGGGTCGATCATGTTTCCCGGCGGCGGGTGGGACACCTTCCAGCGGGAGCACCCGGAGGAGTTCGCGGTCTTCCTGGCCAGCCAGTTCCCGTTCGGCCGCCTGGGCCGCCCGGAGGAGGTCGCCGAGGTGGTGGCCTTCCTGCTGTCGGCGCGGGCCTCGTGGATCACCGGCGCGAACGTCGCCGTGGACGGCGGCCAGATCTATCCGAGCGCTCGCCGCTTCGATTGAGCGGCGAGGGCCTGGCCGCGGTGGATGGCCCAGGGCAGCCTGTCGTCGATGACGGGCATCCTCCTGGCGCAGCGCCCGACGAAGAAGCCGAAAAGGCCTAGCGTAAATGACGAGGCCACCAGCGCAAAGCCGTAGATCAGGGTAAGCATGGTCCGGTTCCCCTTTCCATCGAACGGTATTCTGTGCGCGGCCGCGGCGCTTTATGCAAAAGCTGCCGGAGTTATCATTCCGAGCCGCCCTTGTCGGCGCTGTAGTTGACTGTGCCAAAAGCCGAACTATGCTGTAAAGTCACGCAGCGCTCAGGATCAGGCGCTCCGCTGGCCATCGCTCGGTGACAAGATTGGTCACCAGCCGGTCGGCGGTGCGGTGCCAGTTTCCGGCAGTCCCGTGCTGGTCAGGTCGCGAGGTGAAGCTGGCCGTGAACACCGACCCGGCGGACGGGCAGGCCGGGGGCTGGCCTCGGTGGGCCGCCGCCGTCCGCGACGCCCTGGCCCGCAAGAGCCTCAGCGTCAACGCCGCGGCCGAGTACCTGGGCGTGCGGAATACCACGCTGCGGAGATGGCTGGACGGGGCCGCGCCGCCGCAACTGTCGCTGCTACCGAGGATCGCCGACCTCACCGGCCTCACGCACGCGATCCAGCTCGAGCTCGGTGGCGTCCTGCCGCCGACCATGCGCGCCGAAGCCCATGCCATCCAGGTGACCAACGAGCTTCGCTCGGCGGTGGCAACGATCGCCGAAGCAGTCGCTCATGCCGGTGAGCTGGCCTTCTCCGACGTCGGCGCGCGCCTGGCCGGGATCCTGCTCAGCCACGAAGGGGCCGACCTGCAGGTCACGCTGCGCCGCGCCTACCGGGGCCGCCGGTACCCGGTGCACCTGAGCACCTACGTCGGGGTGCAGCGCATCCACGCGGACACCGACGAGGACGACGCGGCCCTGCGCAGGCGCGTCACGCAGATCGTCGGCGAGTCGGCCCGGGCCTTCGGCGCCCAGTGGCGCGAACAAGATCCGCATGACTGGCCCCCGCCGCGGCCGAACCTGATCCTCAACGTCCCGCAGCATGAACGGCCCAGGCCGCCCGCGGCTACGGCACTCAGCGCCGCCCCCAACATCATGATGCTCGGCTGCCCGTACGCGCACGCCGAATACATCGGCGCCCTTATCGCCGATGCCCTTGGGTACGGATACCTGGACGTGCGCTACAGCGTGTCGATGCCCTTGGACCTGGCTCCGGCCGATCCCGCCGTTACGGCGGCCCGGGCTCAGTTCCTCCGCGCATTGGCGTCAGACGGCGCCGCCACCCATAAGCACGTATGGTCGGTGACCGACCACCGGGTCTTGCCCGCCATTACTGGCAGCCTGGCCGAGGCGGACGTCGCGTGCGCCATTTATGTCCGCAGCGGCGACCGGCTGCTCGCCCGCGGCGGCGAAATCTGGAATGTCCCGTGGGAGGAAATGCTCCGGCTGAGGGAGACGCTGGACCGCCTGGTGGAAACCGCGTCCTGGTCCGTGCTGACCCTCACCCTGCCTGATGAGCTGCTGGCCGACACGCCGTTGGCCGATGGCGCGGAGGAAAGCACGGCTGACCGTGGTCCGGCTGGCCGCATCGACCGGGACCGGATCGCCGACGTGGCCATGCTCGCCGCCGTCGACGCGTGGCGGCACATGCACACCTACGGCTTCGTGCCGGGCGCCGCCGCCGCTGGCGGGCGGCTGCGGGCGATGTTCGACAGCCACGGCCGCCCGGAAGGCGACCTGCGGCCGTCGATGGTCGCCGAGGCTCGCCGCATGCCGGCCCGCCGGCTCTAGCAGGAGACGGGCGGCCGCCGCGAAAACCGGTTGTCTGACGGGCAGCGCCGACGGGAGCATGAGGCATGGTCTTGGTGCGCGAGACGGGGATGGCCGACTGGCGGGCGTGGCGGGACATCCGGCTGCAGGCGCTGCGGGACGCCCCGGACGCCTTCGCCTCGACCTTCGCCGAGCAGAACACCCTCGGCGAGGACCACTGGCGGCAGCGGGTCGCCAGCGGCGGCCTCTTCCTCGCCTGGATCCCGGAGGTCAGCGCGGCCGAGCCGGCCGGGATGGCCGGCGGCTACCAGGCGGCGCCCGGCACGGTGGAGCTCATCTCCATGTTCGTCCGGCCGCAGGCCCGCGGCCGCTCCGTCGGCGAGGCCCTGATCGACGCGGTGATCGGCTGGGCCCTGGAGCGGGACGCGACCTCGGTGCATCTGTGGGTGACCGAGACCAACAAGCATGCCCGCCTGCTGTACGAGCGCTGCGGGTTCTCGGTGACCGGCGAACGCCAGCCGCTGCCTTCCAAACCCGCCCTCGGCGAGGTCGGCCTGATCCGCCCGCTCTGACCAGGACCTCTAGGACCGGGTCCCGGCGGCTACCGTGACCCCCAGCAGGCTGCGCATCGATTCCCAGACGTCGGGGTGGTTGAGCAGGTCGAAGTGATGCATTCCGCCGTGCCTGCGGGTCTCCTCCACGGAGAACGGGATGTGCTGGCGCGGGCCGCGGCGCCCGTGCGCGCTGGTCGGCTGGACGAGCAGGTCGCCCACCAGGGTGCCTAGCGGGCTCTCCGGGTTGGCGCTGATGACGGCGCTGATGGCATAGTGGCTGGCGCCGGGGAGCAGCGGCACGTCGCGACGGTGGTCGTGCTGGCAGCCGCCGGGACCGCAGGCTGCCCAGTCGTCCAGGATGTAGCCGTGCCGCAGGTCTTTGATGCCGCTGGAGCCGGTCAGCAGATCCGCGAACGGCCGGGTCTCCGCCGCCTGGCTGAGCGCCCAGCCGGCCAGCCCGGCGACGCGCGCCAGCGGCGCGCCGAGGTGCGGTGATCCGAGGTAAAAGACGTGCCGGACGCGTCGCGCCCACGGCGCGCCGTCCTCGCTGCCGTAATGGCAGGCGCTGCGGATGACCAGGCCGCCCATGGAGTGGCCCACCAGCAGGATCTCCAGTACCTGGGTCGGCCACGCCGCCGTTAGGTCGTCGAGCAGCCGGGTCAGCTCACGGCCGTTGTCGGACACGTGCCGGCCTGTGTTGTAGCGGATGTAGACCGGCGTGTAGCCGAATTCTGCCTGCAGCCTGCGGCCGTATGGCGCGGACCGGCTCGCCTGCCGGAGCCAGGAGTTCTCCGTCTCGGCCAGGCCATGCAGGAAGAGGGCCAGCTTCGGGGTGGCGTCACCGAACGCGTCCCGCACCGGCTGGGGCGCTAGCTCGACATCGCTGCCACCCGCGCGGACCGCCATGCGGATGGCCAGCGGAGCCAGGTCGGGCCCGAGCCGGTCGCCGGTGAACGCGTTCAGCACGGCGAGCACCGCCCCACCACCAGCGGGCTGGCCAGCGGCGCCAAGATGGCCAGCGGCGCCGAGATGGCCAGCGGCGCCGAGATGGCCAATGGCGCCGAGATGGCCAATGGCGCCGACTAGCGACGCGGCCTCTCCGCCGAGCGCGCCGGCCGCCGAGCCCGCGTTGCCGACCGCCCGGTAGGCACCCCGCGCGACCAAGTCGTGAATGATCCGGACCGGGGCGCTGACCGGCCCGATCGAGCCGAAGGCGCGGCCGCCGATGGCCTGGTGTACCTGCTCGATGCGGGATACCAGCCCGGCGAACGCATGACCGCCTAGCCGGCTCATGGCCCGAAGCTCTGCAGGCGTCATCGCCCACCCCCGAAAGCAGCGGCTGATGGACAGCAGCTTCCTGATTATACCAATTATACCGCGTATGAACGGTTTCATAACGTTAAAACCGGAATGGATCCTCCGCTATGCCGGACTCCTAGGCCCCGAATTCCGCTCGTACCCCGAGCAGCCGCACTGGCCGCCGCCCGCTGAACCGCCCGAGCGCCTCGGCGGCCGCCTGCGCGATCACCGCAGCCTCCGAAGAAGGCGAGGAGAGCGTCACCCCGTGCGTCTCGGTGATGAATGGCGCGTAGCGCACCTTCACGATGACCCGCACGGCGGGCCGCGGCTCCCCGGCCAGATCACGAGCGAGCAGCCCGGCGATCCGCGCCACCTCGGCCTGGACCGCGGTCCAGTCGGCGATGTTCCGCTGGAAGGTCTCCTCCCGGCCGTGGCCGCGGGCCAGGTATGGCGTGTCGTCCACGTCGGCGTCGCCGCGGCCCCGGCCCAGCAGCACCAGCCACGGCCCGGTCATCGGCCCGAACTCCCTGGCCAGCGCGTCCGGGTCGGCGGCGGCCAGGTCGCTGACGGTGCGGATGCCCAGCCCGGTCAGCTTCTTGGCCGTCTTGGCGCCGATGCCCCACAGCGCGTCGGTGGGCCGCCCGCCGAGCACCTCGAACCAGTTGCCAAAAGTCAGCCGGAACACCCCGGCCGGCTTGCCGAACCCCGTGGCGATCTTGGCCTGCAGCTTGTTCTCGCCGATCCCCACCGTGCAGTCGAGTTCGGTGGCCGAGCGGACCCGGGCCGCCAGCGACCGGGCGAAGCCTTCCGGATCGGACGTCTCCACGCCGAGGAACGCCTCGTCCCAGCCGAGGACCTCCACCACCGCGCCGGTCGACCGCAGCACGGCCATCACCGTCTCCGAGACCTCCTCGTAGGCGGCCCGGTCCACCGGCAGGAACACGGCGTCCGGCAGCCGCCGCGCGGCCGTCCGCAGCGGCAAACCGGAGTGCACGCCGTGCTCCCTGGCCTCATAGGACGCGGTGCTCACCACGCCGCGCTTGGTCGGATCGCCGTCCCCGCCCACCACGACGGGCCGCCCGCGTAGTTCGGGATGCCGCAGCACCTCGACCGCCGCGATGAACTGGTCGAGGTCCACGTGCAGCACCCAGCGCGCCACCCCCCACTCCTACCCACCCGCCCCCGCCGGTATCGCCTGGGCGGCCGCCCGCCACCGGACTCGGTGGGCCCCGGGTACCTAAGAACGGACCCGGGGCCCACCGAGCGCTCGCCAAGCGCGCCCCGCGGACACGGGCGCCGGGGCACGCACCACGCCCGTTCGGGATAAATGATTTTGATCTAGCTTGATCAGGGCGGACACAATGGCGTGTGCTGCTGACCATCACCACCACCCGCGCGCCAGCGACCGACCTGGGGTACCTGCTGCACAAGCACCCGGACCGGCCGCAGTCGTTCGCCGTTTCGGCCGGTACGGCGCACGTCTTCTACCCGGAGGCGACGCCGGAGCGGTGCACGGCCGCGCTGCTGCTCGAGGTCGACCCGATAGCGCTGGTCCGCGGGCCTGCGGGCAAGACGGGCAGTACGGGCACGACGGGCAAGAACACCAGGCGCAGCGACGGCGAGCTCGCCCAGTACGTCAACGACCGGCCGTACGCCGCCGCCAGCATGCTCGCGGTGGCCATCAAGGAGGCCTTCCGCACCGCGCTGACCGGCCGCTGCGACGCCCGGCCTGAGCTGGCCGCGGAACGCATCCCGCTCGCCCTGAGGATCCCGGCCCTGCGCTGCCGCGGCGGCGAGACGCTCGCGCACCGCGTCTTCGCGCCCCTCGGCTGGAGCCTCGATGCCCGCAGCCAGCCCCTCCGGCCGCCCGAGTGGGGCGACTCCCCGTATCTCGACCTGCGGCTGACCGGTGAGCTGAGGCTGGCGGACGCGCTGAACCACCTGTACGTGCTGCTGCCGGTGCTCGACGACGCCAAGCACTACTGGGTGTCCACCGAGGAGGTCGACAAGCTGATCCGGGCCGGCGGCGACTGGCTGGCCGGCCACCCGGAGAAAGAGCTCATCACCCGCCGCTACCTGTCGCACCAGAAGAAACTCACCCGGTCCGCGCTGGCCCGGCTGGCCGAAGCCGACGATACCGAACCCGAAGAGCTCGACAACGCCGTCACCGAGGAAACCGAAGACGAGCGCAAGCCGCTGGCGGTCCAGCGCCGCGAGGCCATCCTGGCCGTCCTGCGCGACCACGGCGCGCGCCGGGTCGGCGACCTCGGCTGCGGCGCCGGCGCGCTCACCAGGGACCTGCTCGCCGACAAGCACATAGAGCACATAGTCGCCGTCGACGTGTCCGCCCGGGCGCTGCAACTGGCCGCCCGCCACCTCGGGCTCGACCAGATGCCCGACAGCCAGCGCCAGCGGCTGACGATCTTCCAGTCCTCGCTCACCTACCGCGACGACCGGCTGGCCGGGCTGGATGCCGCCGTGCTGATGGAGGTCATCGAGCACCTGGACCCCGAACGGATCCCGGCGCTCGAGCGCGCCACCTTCGGTTTCGCCGCGCCCGCCACCGTCATCGTCAGCACCCCCAACGTCGAGTACAACGTGCACTTCCTCGCGACCATGGCGCCAGGCGCACTGCGGCACCGGGACCACCGTTTCGAGTGGACCCGCGCCGAGTTCCGCGCCTGGGCCGGGCGAGTGGCAGACACCTACCAGTACCAGGTCCGCTTCCTGCCCGTCGGCCCCGAACACCCCGACACCGGCCCGCCCACCCAGCTGGCCGTCTTCGACCGGGGAGGGGCGTCATGACCGAGCTCAGCACCCTACAGCTGGGCGTCCCCGAGCTGAGCCTGGTCGTCCTGGTCGGCGTCACCGGGTCGGGCAAGTCGACGTTCGCCCGCGCGCACTTCAAGCCGACCGAGGTGATCTCCTCGGACTTCTGCCGCGGCCTGGTCGCCGACGACGAGAACGACCAGTCCGCCACCCCGGCCGCGTTCGAGCTGCTGCACTACATCGCGGGTAAGCGCCTGGCCGCCGGCCGCCTCACCGTCGTCGACGCGACCAACGTGCAGCCCGAAGCCCGCCGCGAGCTCGTCCTGCTGGCCCGCGAGCACGACGTGCTGCCGGTGGCGATCGTCCTGGACCTGCCGGAGAAGCTGTGCGCGGAGCGCAACGCCGCGGGCCGGGACCTCGGCGCGCACGTGCTCCGCCGCCAGCGCGGCCAGCTCCGCCGCGGCCTCAACCAGCTCAAGCGCGAGGGGTTCCGCGCGGTCCACGTCCTGCGCACCCCCGAACAGGTCGCCGCCGCCACGATCACCCGGACACCGCTGTTCAGCGACCTCAAGCACGAGAGCGGCCCGTTCGACGTCATCGGCGACGTGCACGGCTGCCGCGCCGAGCTCGAGCAGCTGCTGACCGAACTCGGCTACACCCTCGAGCGCGACGCCGCCGGGCGCCCCGCCGGCGCGCGCCATCCAGAAAGGCGCGCGGTCTTCGTCGGCGACCTGGTCGACCGGGGGCCGGACACGCCGGGCGTGCTGCGCCTGGTCATGGGCATGGTGGCCGCCGGGACCGCGTTCTGCGTGGCCGGCAACCACGAGGTCAAGCTGCTCAAGGCGCTGCGCGGCAAGAACGTCAAGCGCAGCCACGGCCTGGACGCCTCGATGGAGCAGCTCGAGGGCGAAACCGAGGAGTTCCGGGCCGGCGTGGACCGGTTCATCGACCGCCTCATCAGCCACTACGTGCTGGACGGCGGGCGGCTGGTGGTAGCGCACGCCGGCCTGATCGAGCGCTACCACGGCCGCGCCTCCGGCCGGGTCCGCGAGTTCTGCCTGTACGGGCAGACCACCGGCGAGACCGACGAGTACGGCCTGCCGGTGCGCTACCCGTGGGCGCAGGAGTACCGGGGCCGCGCCGTCGTCCTGTACGGCCACACCCCGGTGCCGGCCGCGGAATGGCTGAACAACACCATGTGCCTGGACACCGGCTGTGTCTTCGGTGGCCGTCTGACCGCGTTGAATTATCCCGAACGGACTGTGGTGTCTGTCCCGGCGGCCCGTGTCTACCATCCCCCGGCGAGGCCATTTCCCGCGACTTCACCCACCGCCGCTGTATCGGCCGGCACAGGCTCCGCCGCTGGTTGGCGCGAGCCGGACGTGCTGGACATCGGCGACGTGTCCGGGTCACGCGTCATCGAAACGGCCTACGTGCCGCGGATCGGCGTCAGGGACGCGCACGCCGCGGCCGCGCTTGAGGTGATGAGCCGGTTCGCGATCGACCCGCGCTGGCTGCTGTACCTGCCGCCGACCATGAGCCCGGTCGCCACGGCTCAGCATGATGACCTGCTCGAGCACCCGGACCAGGCCTTCGACGCCTACCGCGCGGACGGCGTGGCATCCGTGCTGTGCGAGGAGAAGCACATGGGCTCGCGCGCGGTGCTGCTGGTGTGCCGCTCGGCGCCCGCCGCGGCAGCGGCTCCCGCCAGCAGCGCCGCGGCAGCGGCTCCCGCTAGCAGCGCCGCGGCAGCGGCTCCCGCTAGCAGCGCCGCGGGCGCCCGTTTCGGCTTGCCCGGTCCCGGCGCCATCTGGACCAGGACCGGACGGCCGTTCTTCGCCCCGGAGCTGGCCGCGACGCTGATCGAACAGGTCCGCGCGGCGGCGGAGAAGGCCGGGCTCTTCGACGAGCTGGGCACGTCCTGGCTGCTCCTGGACGCCGAACTGCTGCCGTGGAACGTCAAGGCCGGCTCGCTGCTGCGCGAGGCGTACGCGGCCGTCGGCGCCGCCGCCCTGGCGTCGCTGCCCGCCGCGGTCTCGGTCCTGGAGCAGGCCTGTGCCCGGGGCCAGCCTGAGGGGGCACTGCCTGAGGCAGCACTGCCCGAAGTCGGCGCCCTGCTGGAGCGGACCCAGGCCCGGCTGGCCAACGCGGAGGCGTTCACCGCCGCCTACCTGCGCTACTGCTGGGCCACCGACGGGCTGGCCGGGGTGCGCGTCGCCCCGTTCCAGCTGCTCGCCTCCGAAGGCGCCGTCTACCACGACCGGCCGCACCTGTGGCACCTCGGCCTGGCCGACCGGCTCGCCGCCGCCGCCTCGGATCTGATCTCCACCACCCGCCGCGTCGAGGTGGAGACCGGCGACCCCGCCTCGGTCGCCGCCGCGACCCGGTGGTGGGAGGACCTGACCGCCGCCGGGGGAGAGGGCATGGTGGTCAAGCCCGCCGCGAACCTGACGCGGGGCCGCTCCGGCCAGTCCGGCGGGGGGCTCGTCCAGCCCGGCCTGAAGGTGCGCGGACGGGAGTACTTGCGCATCATCTACGGCCCCGACTACACCGAGCCGGCCCACCTGGTCCGGCTGCGCCAGCGCGGGCTCAGCCACAAGCGCTCGCTGGCGCTGCGCGAATACGCCCTGGGCCTGGAGGCCCTGGACCGCGTCGCCCGCGGCGAGCCGCTCTGGCGCGTCCACGAATGCGTCTTCGCCGTCCTGGCCCTGGAGTCCGAACCCGTCGACCCCCGGCTCTGACCGGACTAGGCCGCGTAAGTACGGAGCACCCGTACGGCGGTGGCCCCGTACGGTCCGCTGGCCCGCAGCCCGGACTGCGCCGGGTCGAGCCGCTGTGCGGCGACCCGGCAGAAGTCGCCGGCCGTCCCGGTGATCGTCGACTCGGCCTCCGGCGGCCCGAACCGCCACGTGCCCGAGCCTTCCGCGCCAGCGCCTTCCGCGCCGCCCCCATCCGGCGGGGTCAGCTCGCACCGCACCGCAACCGGCGGCTCGCCGGCCAGGCTCAGCGCGTAGGGCAGCGTGCGGTGCGCCAGCCAGGCGACGTGCCGCAGTCGTTCGGTGTCGGGAAAGCTGATGCCGAGCGGATCAGTGATATCCAGGCCGTGCGCCCAGTGCTCGGCCAGCCGCGTGGTCGCCAGCGTGGCGGGCTTCACCGGACCGGCCACCCATTCCAGCGGCTGGTCCGGGTCGGCCGCCCGGACCGCGGCCAGCGCCGCCTGCCGGGCGCGTTGCCACCGCGCGAACACCTCCGCGGGCGCCGCCCGCTCCAGCCGGACCGCTTCCGCCGCCCGGTCGTCCATCGTGTCTGCGGCCACCGCGCCCAGCCCCGCGCGCAGCGGCCGGCGGGCGGCGGTGGCCTCGACCCCCTCCTCGGACTGAGCCAGGTGCAGTACCACGTCGGCGATCGTCCAGCCCTGCGCCGCCGAGGCTGACAGCCACTGCGCCCTATCCAACCCGAGCAGGATCTTCTCCAGCCGCTCCTGCTCCGCCGCCAGGTCGTCAAAGATGGTCATGCCCCGCACTATGCCACACCGTGTTACCGGCCGGTAGCCACCAGACCTCCCCAAATCCGGCCCACCAGCTAGCCGCTTGCGTTAGAGCGCACTCCAACTCATAGGCTCGTATACGTGACGACCTGGAGCACCGGCGAGGCCGCCGCCAAGTGCGGTCTTTCCCAGCACACCCTGCGCTGGTACGAGCGGATCGGCCTGCTCGGGACCATCGACCGGGGCGGGGACGGCCGCCGCCGGTTCAGCGAACGCGACCTGGAGTGGCTGTCGCTGCTGACCAAGCTGCGCGCCACCGGGATGCCGGTCCGGGACATGCAGCGGTACGCCGAGCTGGTCAGGTCGGGCGCCGGGCAGGCGGAACGCCTCGAGCTGCTGAAGCGGCACCGTGAGGAGGTGCGCCGGGCCCTCGCCAGCCAGCGGGAGTGCCTGAAGCTGCTCGACGCGAAGATCGACTACTACGCGACCTGCGTGGCCGCAGCGCCGCAAGCGAACGCAGTCTGAGAAGGAGCAAGGGCAAAAACATGCGCACCACCAAACTCGGCCAGCTCACCGTGTCCGCACAGGGCCTGGGCTGCATGGGGATGAGCGAGTGGTACGGCGCCACCGACTGGGACGAGTCCATCGCGACCATTCACCGCGCGCTGGACCTCGGCGTCACGTTCATCGACACCGCGGACATCTACGGCGCCGGCCACAACGAGGTGCTGGTCGGCCGCGGCATCGCGGGCCGCCGCGACGAGGTGCAGCTGGCCACGAAGTTCGGCATTGACCGGTCGGCTGGCGACGCGCACCGCGTCGTCCGCGGCGAGGCCGCCTACGTGCAGCGGTCCTGCGAGGCGTCGCTGACCAGGCTCGGTGTCGAGGTCATCGACCTGTACTACCTGCACCGGCCGCCGCAGACCGCCGAGATCGAGGAGACCGTCGGCGCGATGGCCGAACTCGTCAGGCAGGGCAAGGTCCGCTACCTGGGCCTGTCCGAGGTCAGCGACGAGCTGCTGCGCCGCGCGCACGCGGTGCACCCGATCACCGCGGTGCAGAGCGAGTACTCGCTGTGGACTCGCGACGTCGAGACCGACGCGATGGACGCCATGCGCGAGCTCGGCGTCGGCTTCGTGCCCTACTCGCCGCTCGGCCGCGGCTTCCTGACCGCCACCCTGGACCTGGGCACGCTGGACGCCAGCGACTTCCGCCGCCGCAACCCGCGGTTCACCGGCCAGGCAGGGCAGCAGAACCTGGCCATCGTGGCGGCAGTGCGGGAACTGGCCGACGCCAGGGGCGTGGCCCCCGCGCAGGTCGCCCTGGCCTGGGTTTACGCCCAGGCCGACCGGCTCGGCGTCCCGCTGGCGCCGATCCCGGGCACCAAGCGGGTCAAGTGGCTCGAGCAGAACGTCACCGCCATGGACATCACGCTCACCGCCGACGAGCTCGCCGTCCTCGACCCCCTGGCCGCCCAGGTCACCGGCGCCCGCTACTAGGCCCCCGCCCGCAGCCCCGCCCCGGGCCCCCGCCGTGGCCCCGCCACCGGCCTGGGGCCGTAACCCGCCGCGTCCTGTGGGCCCCTGGCCCCGCCTATCGGGGCTAGGGGCCCACACCCCCCATGCGAGCCCACCGCGCCGAGGGTCGGCCCGGCGTGGCTTGACCGTCCAGTCTGACATAGGTAACACTGGACTATGTGTCCTACATCGAGATCCTGATCCTGCGGCGGCTGCGGTCCGGGCCCGCGCACGGGTACGAGCTGCGCAAGCGGGTCGAGCAGACCACGGGTTTCGTGCTGCACAACAACTCGCTGTACCCGGCGCTGCGCCGGTTCGAGGAGGCCGGCGCGGTCACCAAGGCCGCCGAGCCGCAGGAAGGCCGGCCGCCGCGGCTGGTCTACACGCTGACCGCGGTGGGCCGCGATCTGCTGCACGACATGCTGGCCGACCTGCCGGCCGAGCAGGCGGCTGATCCTGATGAGTTCCTGGCCCGTCTCGGCCAGTTCTCCCTCATCAATTCCGCCGAACGGGCCGCGGTGCTTGCCTCGCGCACCCGGGCTGTGCGCGACCAGTTGGCGCACTACCGGGCGATGCTGGATCTGGCGGTGGCTCACGGTGAGCGGTGGGGCGCGCTGGCCACCGGCGAGCTGATCCGCAGGCACGAACAGGAGCTGGCCTGGCTCGCCGAGCTCGGCGAGCTCGACTCGTGACCGCGCGGACCGAAGCGGCCCGCTCCGGCGACCCGGACCTAAGGCCCCGGCTGGGTCCGCTGGTCCAGTACGCGCTGCTGGCCGGGCCGCTGCTGTCGATGCTCGACTCCAGCATTGTGAACGTGGCCGTCGAGCCGATCGCCCGCGAGCTGCACGCCCCGCTGACCGTCGTGCAGTGGACGGTCAGCGGCTACCTGCTCGCCCTCGGCGCCGGGCTGGCCGGGACCGCGTACCTGGCCCGCCGGTTCGGCACCCTGCCGGTGTACCGGGCCAGCGTGATCGCGTTCACCGCCGCCTCCGCGCTGTGCGCCCTCGCCCCGGACGCGGCGGTGCTGATCGCCGCGCGGATCGCGCAGGGCCTGGTCGCCGCGCCGCTGGTGCCGCTGGCCATGAGCATGCTGCTCGGCCGGGACCAGGCCAGCGGAGCGGGGGCGAGGTCCATCTCGCCGGCGGCCGGCATCATGCTGTTCCTCGGCCCGGCCCTGGGCCCGACCGTGGGCGGTGCCCTGATCGGCGCGGGCGGCTGGCGCGCCATCTTCCTGATCAACGTGCCGCTCGGCGTGCTGGCGGCGGTGGCGGCCAGGCACGTCCCGGCCGCGCTGGCGCCGGGACGCCGGCCGGGAGCCCGGTTCGACCTGCCCGGGCTGATCCTGCTCGCGGCGGGATTGACCGGGCTGCTGCTCGGG
>Ga0208696_1000121_pt1 | contig 59900 bp, 52 predicted proteins | sample Sb_taG_9_FD_187711 | JGI IMG/M metagenome (GOLD analysis project Ga0208696, IMG submission 187711) | Peat soil microbial communities from Weissenstadt, Germany - Sb_50d_b_LC metaG (SPAdes) (version 2) | ecosystem: Environmental > Terrestrial > Soil > Wetlands > Peat | place: Germany... | reverse complement strand
GAGGACGAGCGCGAACGGCGGATAGGAGAAATCGGTGGGCAGGAGCGCGAGCAGGAAGAAGCTGAGCGCCGCGCCCAGCATCCCGCCGGTCGCGAACGCTCGCGCGCCGAAGCGGTCGGACAGGTAGCCCGACGTCGGACCGGCGATCAGCATGCCGACGATCAGCGGCAGCATGTAGATCCCCGCCCACAGCGGCGTTTCGGTGTAGTCGTAGCCGTGCTGGGGCAGCCAGATGCCCTGCAGCCAGATGATCAGCATGAACATCAGGCCCCCGCGGGCGACCGCCGAGAGAAAGGTCGAGAACGTGCCGAACGTGAACGCACGGATGCGAAACAGCGGCAGACGAAACATCGGCTCGGCGACACGTTGCTCGATTGCCGCGAAGACCACCAGACAGGCGATCCCGCCGCCGAGCAGGGCGATCACCCGCGGGCTCGTCCAGCCGGTGGCATGGCCGCCGTAGGGACGGATGCCGTATGTGACCGACACCATGATCAGGACCAGCCCGAGGGCGAAGGAGAGGTTGCCCGCCCAGTCGACCCGCGCGCGTTTGGGCGTCGAGCGCTCCTCGAGCTTCAGATACGCCCACACGGTTCCGAACAGGCCGATCGGCACCGAGATCAGAAAGACCGCGCGCCAGTCGATCGGCGCGAGCAGGCCGCCGAGGATCAGCCCGATGAAGACGCCACTCACACCGACGATGTTGTTGATCCCGAGCGCCATCCCGCGCTGGTTGGCCGGGAACGCGTCGGTCAGGATCGCCGCGGAGTTGGCCAGCAGGAAGGCCGCGCCGATCCCCTGCACGATGCGGAAGGCGATCAGGTACAGCGCGCCGTCGCGCCCCGTCATCCAGTCGATCGTCAAGAACAGCGACGCGAGCGTGTAGACGACGAAACCGAGGTTGTACATCTTCACCCGGCCATACATGTCCCCGAGCCGCCCCAGGCTCACGATCAACACGCTCGTCACGACCAGGAACCCGAGGATCATCCACAGCAGGTAGAAGCTGTTCGCGGGCTCCAGTGGATCGAGCTTGATGCCTCTGAAGATGCTCGGCATCGCGATCAGCACGATCGACCCGTCGAGCGTCGCCAGCAGCACGCCCAGCGTCACGTTCGACAGCGCCACCCACTTGTAGCGATCCGTGGCGGGCGGGCTCGGAACCTGTTTCGAGATAGGCGGTGTGGTCGGGGTGTTCATGGATCAAGCTGGATTGATCGGATGCCCGCCCACCCGGCGAAGCGCATGCTGCCGATCATCCGGGATCGCCCAGCATGTGCGAGCCGTCACGTGGCGACGATCGAAGATCCCGTCGATCCTCGTCCCGTCGATCTTCGATCGGTCCAGCGCTGCGTATCGATCCCACCCACCCACATCCGGACGCGCCGATCTTCTTGAAACAGGTTCTTAGACTGGGTGCGCCCATCCGCGGCGAGGTGGGGAGGAGCAGGTCATCAGCCACTGCCTCAGAACATATCGATCGCCGCCGTGGCGCTCGTGAGGGGCTCGGGCGCTTATCTGGAGTGAATGGAGTGGAGCAAAGCCAATGGCCTCGACGGTCAGCCGCCCGCGGCGCGGTGCGCACGCGGGCAGCTACTCGGCGCCGTCGCCGTCGCCGTCCCCGTCGCTGTCTCCGTCGCGCGTCTTTCGCAACCAGTCGCTCAACTGCTGCCCGGCGTCGTTGATCGACTCGCCGAGGTCCTTGAACGTGTCGCGAAACCGCTCGGCGTAGTGCGCGACCGCGTCGCCCGCCTCGGCGCGCGGTCTCAGCGGCTCGTCGCGGGAGGTGTACTCGCCCCCAACGATGCGGTCGTAGTCGCCCGCCTTCACCCACTCCATCAGCTCGTGCACGCGCTGGACCGACATCGGGTGAGTCAGGTTCAGATCGACCAGCAGCCGCGAGAAGCGGTCGAACGGCGAGGCCCGCTCGCGGTACTCCTGGCCCTGCTGCATGAACACGTCGAGATCGAGGTTCGCGGCCTCCGCGCCCGCGGTGATCACCATCAGCGTGCGGCACACCGCGACCGGGTCGCGGATCACCAGCGCCGCCGCGCGGTCACAGCTCAGCTCGGCGGCGCGGAACCACTCCATCAGCGCCGCCCGCAACGGGAACAGCGGCAGCGGGACACCGGGCAGCGCCGTGAGCCGCAGGACGATCACGAGCGCCGTGCGGTACAGCACGTGCTCTGACAGCACGTGCCCCGCCTCGTGGGCGAACACCCCACGCAGCTGCTCTGCGTCCAGCAGCTGCACGAGCTCGGAGTTCACGACCACGATCGGCTTGCCCGCGCCGATCGTCATCGCGTTCGCGATCGGGTACTGCGTGAGATACAGATCGGGCACCGGCTCGAGATCGAGCGTCGCGTACGCGCGCGCGTGCGCCTGCCAGACGTGGTGGAGTTGATCCTCGCCGAGGCGCACCGCCGAGCCCAGCACTCCCCGGCGCAATGCGCGCTCGTAGCCGAACTCAATGAGTTTTCCCACGACCGTGTCGAGGTGCGGGATCGCCTTCAGCGCCGCCGTCGCCGCGCGATCGGCGGGATGCTCATAGGCCTTCGATGAGATCCGCTCGAGCCGATAGCCCTCCACAGGAAGCGTCACGTTCCCCTACGCTAGCGCGCGCCCGCCGATGGCGTCGCGGGGCAGGGTCAGCCGCGGCCCGCCTGACCCGGAATAATCCGCCGATGGCCTACGACGAGGATCTCGCCAACCGCGTCCGCGAGCTCATACCCCCAGAGGAGGGCGTCGAGCGGCGCATGTTCGGCGGGCTGGCCTTCCTGATCGGTGGCCACATGTCCGTGAGCGTCAGCGGGCGGGGCGGTCTGATGCTCCGCTGCGAGCCCTCAGAAACCGATGCGCTGCTCGCGAAGCCGCACGCGGCCCCGTTCGAGATGCGTGGACGCGCCATGGACGGATGGCTGCGCGTCCACCCTTCCGGTCTGCAAACCAAGCGCCAACTCGAGCGCTGGGTCGCTCGCGGCGTCGCCGTCGCGCGCTCGCTGCCGCCCAAGGCGTAGTCCGCTGGCGAGCTCATCATCACATGTGCCGAGCGACGCTCGCGGAGTTGACCTCGATCGAGCGACCCAACTCGACGGCGACGATGGCAGCTACTCCATCTCGCTCTCCCGGGCGTGGGAGATCTGGGGGCCCAACGGCGGTTATCTCGCGGCGATCGCCCTGCGCGCGGCGTCCATGCGCGCCGAGATCCGCTGGCCCGCGAGCTTCTACTGCCATTTCCTGCGCCCCCCGGACTTCGATCGTGTCGAGCTCGAGGTCAGCTTCCTCCGCCAGGGCCGGCGCTCGGAGTCGCTCGCCGTGAGCATGACCCAAGCCGGCGCCCCCGTCCTTCAGGCGCTTGTGCGCACGGCGGCCGAGGCGCCCGGCTACGAGCACCAGCAGCTCCAAGCGCCGGACGTCCCGCCGCCCGATGAGTTGCGGAACATCGAGGTGCTCTACGCGGAGACCGAACGCCCGTCGTTCCCGTTCTGGGAGAACATCGAGCGCCGCCCGATCGACCAGAGCACATCGACCGAGCCCGGGCCGGCGATCGTGCGCGAGTGGACGCGCTTTCGCCCTGAGGCGTGCTTCGACGATCCGTTCCTCGACGCAGCCCGCTCGCTCATCCTGCTCGACACATACGGCTGGCCGGCGGCATACCGCATGTACCGGGACCGCTCCATGGTCGCCCCCAACCTCGACACGAGCGCGTTCTTCCACCGGTTCATCACCCCGAGCTCTCCGTGGCTTCTGATTGACCACGAGTCCATCGTCGCTCACCGCGGCCTGTTGGGCGTCAGCGGCAGGGTCTGGAACACCGACGGACAGCTGCTCGCGACCGGGAGCGCGCAGCTGTGCTGCCTGCCGGCGCCGCCAGGCTGACCCTCGTCGGGCTTCACCATGGACTGGAAGCTCTGACGGGCAGCGTCATGCCTCCATCGTTTCGCGCGGTCCCCGAGCCGTTTCCTCGCGTACCCAGCGGGTGACGGCCTGGTGGTAGTTGAGGGGGCCGGGGACGGTCTCATGGGTCTTCACGTACCTGAACCCGACGCTTTGCAGCGTCCGGTTCGGCGCCACGTTGAAGGCGTTCGGCTCGCAAAAGAGGCGCTTCAGCTCGAGCGCCTCGAAGTAGAGCTCGACGGTCTCGCGCAGGCACTCCGCGCCAATGCCCGATCCGCGGTGTTGCGGGTCCACGATGTGCAGGTGCATGTGTGCCTGCTCGCCATAGACGATCTTTTCAGCGGTCGAGAACCCGAGCGCGACCCCGTCCAGCTCCCAGATGACGAGCAGCGTCGAGCGCTCCCTCCGCGGCTTGCCGTACTCGGCCACATACCGCGCTCGCCAATCTCGGCGAGTCGGTAACCGCGTCGGGTCCACCCCCATCGTCTCCAGGTGCTCGGGCGTGGAGCCATGGAAGTAGTCGATGACCAACTCCACCTCAGCGAGTGCCATCTCCCTGATCACGAGCGCCATGGCGACATCATCCCGCTCCGGCCGAAGTTCGTGGTTCTAGGGGTTCTGGGCGCGGGCGGCTGTGGGCGCATCGGCGCCCGAGATGCGCAGCAGCACGGTCGAGCCGCCGGGCACCTCGGCGGCGATCCGGCCGGGCGTCGTGCGCGTCGTGTGCGTCCAGAGATCGCGCAACACATAGCGTCCGGACGCGGGCATGCCGGTGGCGAGCGCGCTCGTTTCGATTGGCAGGGGAGTGGAGCCGCGGTTGAGCAGCGCGACCGCGCGGGAGCCGTCGCTCAGCGGCTTGACCCACACCTGCCCCGCGCCGGTGGAGGCGATCAGGGTTCCCTGCACGCCGGCGGGGTCCTGGTCGATCGCGATGACTTCGGGGTCGCCCACGGCCGCTTGGCTCGCGGCGGATATGCGCGTGAGGTCGGCGCTGATCATCAGCGGGGCCGCGAGCATCGCCCACATGCTGACCTGGGTGCGGAACTGCGCGGTGGACATGCCCTGGCCGGGGCCCAGGTAGTCGGGGTCGTTCCAGTGCCCAGGTCCCGCCGCCTGCGGTTGCGCGGCGTCCGCGTCGATGTTGCGCAGGACGTTGGTGAACGGGACGTGCCCGGGGATGCCGACGTCGCCGTCGGTGCGCCAGCTGTTGCCGATGCTCGGCCCGAAGGTGTAGGAGGTGAACGCCGATTCTGCGAGTGGGGGTTCGCCCTCGGCGTACTGGTCCGGCTGCAGGAAGTCGCAGATCGACAGCAGCATCGGGCGGTGACTCGCGTTGGCTCCGATCGCCGCGTGAAAGGCCGCGTAGGCCGCCGCGGGGTCCAGGTGCGCTTCCGAGCCGCCGCAGAAGTCCATCTTGACCGCGTCAAAGCCCCACGCGGCGAACGTGTCGGCGTCTTCTTGATAGTGGCCGTAGCTGCCCTGCCTTGCCCCTCCGCAGCCATCGCTGCCGGCGTCCGTGTAGAGGCCCACGCGTAGTCCCGCTGCGTGCAGCGTGCGCGCCAGCCACGCCATCCCGTGCGGCCATTGCGCGGGGTCGACGGTGATCCGGCCTTCTGCGTCGCGTGTGCCGTGCCACCAACCGACGTCCAGCCACACGTAACGGTAGCCCTTGCGCTCCAGCCCGAGCGAGACGAGCTCGCTCGCCTGCTGAAGAACGCTTGCCTCGTCGTAGTGACCGCCGAACGCGAAGTAGGTGTCCCACCCCATATAGGGCGTCGCCGCAAGGGCGCTCGTCGTCTGAGCCGCCGTGCGCGCACGGCGGCTCGCGCTCGCGCCGGCGGACGGCTGCGAGCTCGAGAGCACCAGCACGACCGCGAGCAGGACCGCAGTCCGGACCGAGCGGCTAGCGGCGGCGGGCGGCATGGGTCGATGAGCCGCGAGCGGACGCCACCAGCACGACGAGCTGCTGGGCGAGCCGCGATTCGATCACTCCGATCACGGTCCCGCTCACGGCAAGGTTGGCGGACAGGCGCCGCCGCGAGGCGAGCAGGCGCCTGCCGGTTGCGTTGAGGGTCGCGGTGAGCGTTCCGTGTGCCCCCGCCGCCAGATGCAGGCGAGCGCTTGCGAGCGTGACCGTCCGCTGCCGCTCAGACGCGGCGCTCTCCTGGGCGCCGCGTCTCGGGCGTGCCGCGATCGCCACGATGCGACCCCCGCTGAGCGTCTCTGAGACCGTCACGCGCAGCGCGATCTGACAGCCACCGCTCGCGTGCGGCGAGCAGGTGACCGGCACGCTGATCTTCCCGCCCCTGAGGACAGCTTTGCCCACGACGGTCTCGCCGACCGAGGCCGGCACGGCCTCTACGGGGATCGCCACGAACGCGCTGCTCGCCGTGGCGCTGCCGCCCGCGTCGGTCGCGCTGACCTGACATTGGAGGTGGTGCCCCGTGTCGGCGCCCCTGACCACGTAGCTCGACCCGTTCGCATCAGGGATCGCGATCAGGTCGCGCAGCCACGCGTAGCTCAGCCGCGCCGAGGCGCCGGCAGGCGTGCCCGAGTGGCATTCCAGGCGCTCCCCCACCGCCGGAGTCCCGGTGATCGAAGGGTGCGGATAGACAAGCGGCGTCTGCGTGGAGGTCGCCGTCGTGAATGTCTCATCAGCCCCAAAACCGGTACCTATGAGACTGGCGGCGATCAACCGGTAGTGATAGGTGGTGTTCGGCGACAGTCCCGCCAACTGCGCCGCGACCGCCTGGACGCCGCCGGCGGGCGCGGGAACGCTCGCGCAGGGCACGCTCTGGCGGTAGAACGGGCTGATTCCGTATTCAAACCAGCACGCGTCGAGCACGGCGTCGTTGGGGTCGACCGTGCCCGCCAGCGTCGCGGTCGTCTGGGTGACTTCCGCCGGTGTCGCCGCCGTCGTGACTCCCGGCGTGGCCACACGCGCGATCAGAGCCCCGCCCGCCGCGTCGAGCGCCACGCAGAACCCGCCGGGCAGGCACGAGACGCCCGTCACGCCCGCGACGGCCGGCGACGTGCTCCAGCCGGGGGCGGGCGCCGTGGGATCGTCGCTTGCGTGGGCCGTGCCCGCGCCGTCGAGCGCCACGCACAGGCCGGAGGCGGCGCACGAGATCGCTGTGAGCGAGCCCCCCACGATCGCGGTCGAGCTCCACGTGGGCGCTTCCACGCCGGGATCGGCGCTCGCGAGCACGTCGCCTTTGCCATCGACGGCCACGCAAGTACCCGAGGGCGCACACGAGATCGCCGCGAGCGCAGGAGCGGGATCGATCGCGCGCGTGTGCCATCCGCTCGTGGCCGGTTCGCTGCTCGCAAGCGCCTCACCTCCCTGATCGACCCCCACACACAGCGACTCAGACGCGCAGGAAACCGCCACGAGTCCGCTTGCGGCATGGGCCTGGATCGTCCAGCTCGAGCCGGTCGGATGCGTGCTCGTGAGCACGTTCCCCCCTTCGTCGACCGCAACGCACAGCGACGTGCTCGGGCAGGCAACACCGGTGAGGCGCCTGCCTTCGTCCACGTCGCCCGCGTTCGTCCAGCTCGCGCCGGCCGGGTCGGTGCTCGCGAGCACGTCGCCTTTGCTATCGACCGCCACGCACAGCGCAGTCGACGCGCAGGAGACCGAGGTCAGTTCGTGGCCGGAATCGATCTTGGCCGCCGGCCAGTAGGGGACAGTCGCGCTCGGGTCGGTGCTCGTGAGCACGTTGCCGCCCAAATCGACGGCGACGCAGAGCGATTCCGAGGGGCAGGAGATCGCGCTCGGCGAGGAGCCGGAGTGGTCAACAGACACCGGCTGCGACCAGCTCAGCGGGGATGCGGCGCGGGCCGGCGCGGGCGCGAGCCCGGCTGCGCCCAGCATCAGCACGAACATGAGGTATCCGGGTCGCGGCATCTTGACTCTCAGTGGGTGCAACGCGCAAGACCCTACGTTGTTGCGGTCACCGTCACCCGCTCGCCCTCGCCCCGCCTTGCGGGCGTCGAGCGCCAGCTCATCATCCGCCGTGCCGTCAGCGCAGCCGTATCATCGATCTGTGGCCGATGCTGAGCATTCGCGGGCGAGTGTCTTTCGCGCTCCCGATCCAGATCGCCTCGGTGGCCTTGCGTGGGTGCGTCGCACCGACGGAAAACTGACCTCGCGCGAGCGCCGGCGACTGCTCGCGGCGATCGCGATCGGCCAATGGGAGAACTTGCTCGGGCGGGCCAAGCTCGCGCTTGGACGGCTGCCCGCGGGCGCTTCTGCCATCGACGTGCAGACGTTCGAACCGCCCGATTCGCCGCTCGCGCGCGAGGCCGAGCAGGCGTGCGCCGAGCAGCCGGCGGCGATCCTCGGGCACTCCTATCGAACCTGGCTGTTCGGCCGCGCGCTCGCGGCCCTCGACGGGAGTGCCCTGGATCTCGAGCTGTTCTACTGCGGCGCGCTCGTCCACGACTATGGCATCGCCCAACCGACACCGGGGCGCGATTTCACGCTGGCCAGCGCCGAGCGCACGCTCGCGTGTGCTGCCGCGGCGGGCGTTCCCGACGAGCGGGCTGAGCTCTTAGCGGACGCCATCTGTGTCCACACGACACCCGGCATCTCGCTCGACACCGACGGGACGCTCGGCTGCTACCTGCAGTGGGGCGCCATGGTCGACGGCGCCGGCCTGCGGATGTGGGACGTGTCTCAGGCCAACGTCAGCGAGGTGCTGCGCCGCTATCCGCGACCGGACTTCAAGCGCCAGCTGATCGGGCTGATCCGCGCCGAGGCCACAGCGTTGCCGGGCGGGCGCCTCGGACTTCTGATCCGCTGCGGCCTGCCGCTGGCCGTGCGTATGGCGCCGTTTGCGGATTAGGCCGCGAACCGGCCCGACGGCCTGACGGCCGAAGCGGCCTCACGGATGCGGCGTCAGGTCTGGGTGGCGAGACGCTCGTGGACGGATCGCACGGCGCTCGATCCCTCGCCCACCGCCGCGGCGACCCGCTTCATCGAGCCATGGCGGACGTCGCCGGCGGCGAACACGCCGGGCATGGACGTCTCGAACGGCAGCGGAGCGGATGCGCCCGCCCTCGACGATCCTGGCAGTTGGCGGTCGGTGAGAATGAATCCGTCCTCATCGAGCAGCACGCTTTTCTCCAGCCAGCTGGTCGCGGGGCGTGCGCCGATGAAGCAGAACAGGCCCGAGCAGGGGATCGTCTGCTGCTCGACCGTCGCGAGATGGCTGAGCGTCACCTGCCTGAGATGACCATCGCCGTCGAGACTTTGCACTTCCACACCGGTGATGAGATCGATTTTCGGGTCGGCCTCGATCCGCTCGATCAGATAGTGGGACATGCTCTGGGCCAGATCGTCACGGCGGATGGCGATCGTCACCCTGCAGTCGTGCTGGGCGAGGTAGATGGCAGCCTGCCCCGCGGAGTTGCCGCCTCCGATCACGAGGACCGGTGCTCCGGCACAGACGCGCACCTCGAGATCGGTCGCCGCGTAGTACACCCCGGCGCCCTCGAAGCGGTTTAGATCCTCGACGGCCAGCCGCTGATAGCGCGCTCCAGAGGCGACGATCACCGCTCGCGTCGGGATCTCTGAGCCGTCCTTCAGGACAATCACGTGGAAGCTCCCCTCGGCTCTGAGGCCCACCACCTCGCATGGGGCGTTCAGCTGCGCTCCGAGACGCATCGCCTGAACGGCGGCCCTCCCCGTGAGGTCTTCGCCGGAGATGCCGTTCGGGAACCCCGCGTAGTTCTCGATCCGCGAGCTCGAGCCGGCCTGGCCACCGATGGCCACTGCATCCAGTGAGACGGTGCGCAGACCCTCCGATGCGCCGTAGACGGCGGCGGCGAGTCCGGCCGGGCCGCTGCCCACCACCACCAGATCGAAGATGTACCCGGGCGCGGGTTGGAATGTCAGCCCGAGATGCTCAGCGAAGGTTGCGGCGGACGGGCGCTTGAGGGTCTCGGTGGCGGTGATCACCGCCGGCACGTCCTCTCTGGCCAGCTCCATGCTCGCCAAGAGGACATCGACATCCTCGGCCTCCTCGACGTCGATCCAGGCGTGAGCCAGATGCGAGTGCTCGGCAAATGCCCGCAGGCTCATCGCCTCCGGCGAGTACTTCGAGCCGATGATCCGGATCGCCTGGGCTCCCTCTCCCGAGCGCAGAATCTCGCGCCGCGCGAGCAGCGCGTTGAAGATGGTTTCGGCCGGCTGTGGTCGCACGCTCATCAGTCGACGAAACTCGGCCTCCGCGATCACCAGTACCCGCCCGGGCTGCGTGACGCGACAGCTCAACGTGCGGCGCTGACCCGTCAGGAGGCTGAGCTCGCCGACGAAGCCGCCGGGGCCATATTCGGCGATCACAACCGCATCCGGGCTGTCGAACCGAACAACCTGAACCACGCCCTGCAGGACGACGAACAGGTCGTAGGACGCCTCTCCCGCCTCGAACAGCAACTGCCCGGCGGTCACCGGCTGCTCGGTCCCGAACGCGGAGACTTCCGCGAGCTCCGAGGCGCTCAAGAGGGCCCAGGCTACGGGATCTGAACTTCCGCTCGCGGTGCTCTCCACCGCCTCATGTTAGGCGAGGTAGGCGAGGCTCCTCAGCGTCTCTCGGCCGCCGCGTCACCGGCGAGCTCGCCGAGCAGGGAGCAGCAGTCCATCGTTGTCGAAGATCATCACGGCACGGGGTGCAGGCATGTGGGCGGGCATATTCGCCAACCCGCCTCCTCGGCGTAGCCCGAGGCGCCTGTACTACCCTGGCGGTGATGGCGTACACGACCCTCGCAGGAAGGCAGCAGCTGCTCGACGCACTCGCCGAAGCGGTCGAGGAGCTCGGGTTTGCGCTCGTGGAGCTGGGGGAGGCCTACGAGCAGTTGGACGAGTACGCCGCCGAGCGACTAGAAGAGGGGCTCTTTCGATCCGTGCAGATGGCCTACGGTCGAGCGCAGCGCACGCATTCCGCCTTCGCCGAGCGCTCAGGCCTGCCGCGCCGCACGTTTTCACCGCCATCTCCAGGTGCTCCATCGAGCGGCGCGAAAGGCTTCATCGACAGCGCGATACAGGCGGCCGGCAGGGCGGACAGCGCGCTCGGCGTGCTGCAGGATTCGATGCTGCCCGTCGAGGTCGGCGACGTTGAGCTGCGCGCCGGACTCGCCGAAGTGCGCGAGCTGCTCGGCGGCCTGCCCTCGCATGCGCGCGAGCTCCTACGCACGCTCGGTCGCTAGCCTCCATCCGCTCCGCTCCCCTTCGCTCACTCGCTCGGCGTGACCTCGACGCGATTGTCGAGGTCACGCCATTTGGTCCCCCAGCTCTAGCGCATGCGCGGGTCGATGAAGACGTCGTCGATGCGCGAGGTCCTGCTGACCGCGGTGAAGCGGAACGCCAGGTGGACGGTTTCGCCGGTGATGGCGGTTACCAGCGCCGCGCCGGTGTGGAGGATCGGCGAGGGTTCCCATCTGCTGCCCAGGGCGAGCTGTTTGCCCGCGGAGGCCACGCTTCCCTTGGAGGTCTCGTAGACCACCTGGACGAGAACGGTTGCCGCGGTCCCTTCGCTGCGCGCGAAGAATCTGAAGGTCCGATCGCTCGGTTCAACACAGATGAAGGGCGACTGCGCCGAGGCGCCGGCCGGGAGCGCTAGCGAGAATGCGCCGACTGCGCCCGTGACGCCGTAGGGCTCGCCGCCGGCTGCCAGCCGGGCCCCCCCGGAAAAGGTCCATTCGGACGGCGCCTGTTCGAAGTGGCCGCCCGGTACGAGCGTGTAGAAGCTTTCGTCTCCCCATTTCAGGAACGGCTGGCTCAGCGTTGAGCTCGGGCAGGTGGCGGTGCTTGCCTCTGCCGGAGCGGCCGGGAGACTAAGGGTAAGGATAAGGGTGAGGATGGCGCCGATACCCAGCAGCAGACGGCGGTGCGGCGTCCCCTTGAACATGCGTTGAGATGGGTATGAGAACACAAGAGCCTCCATGCGTGGTGTTCACACTGGCGGCTGAGCTATCTCGTGTTCGAGACCTCTCGCTTTGCGTCCTCGCCTCACGACGAGTTTGCCTTTTGCAGTTCGTTCTAATTCGGCAATCGATCGACCACCATGAAGCATCGAGACACGTAATGGAAGGGGTCTGGACATCTGTCGTAGTGCAAGGCTCAGCTTGTGGGTGATTGTTCCAATAACGGGGATTACTGGCCGTTGGTGTGGATAATTTCCTCCAATATCCCCGCTGTGGGTGTTGTTCAGGTGCCGTTCTGACGATAGGCGGAACAGCCGTCCATGTCCGCTCACGCTTACACGGAATCTGAGCGCGCCCGCGCGTCATTCGCCGCCCGCGCGCAGCGGATGCTCGCCGACGAGCGCCGGGAGGAGCTCCTCGTCGGCGCCGGCTTCATCGTCGTGGCCATCGCGCTTGCCGTGATCGGCGGCGTGGAGGAGAGCTTTTCGCTGCCGATCGCCACGCTGTATGTGCTGGGCATCGCCGTGGCAAGTCAGGTTCGGTTCGATATCGGCAGGGGCAGGGGCTTTACGGTGCCGACACAGGCCGTGTTCGTGCCGATGCTGTTCGCCGTGCCGGTCTCGCTCGTGCCGCTGCTGGTGGCGCTTGCGCTGGCGCTGGGGATGGCGCCGGGAATCCTGAGCCGGAAGGTGCCGATCAGCCGCATATTGACGGTGCCCGGCAACAGCTGGTTCGCGTTGGGGCCGGCGGTCGTGCTGCTGCTCGCGCACGACCGCTATCCGGACGGGCACTGGGGCATCCTGCTGCTTGCGCTGGGCGCGCAGTTCGTCTGCGACTTCGCCGCCAACGCCGTGCGGGAGGGCCTCCTGCACGACATCACGCTGCGCGAGCTCGTTGCTGAGGTTCGTCAGGTCTATGCCATCGACCTGGCGCTGTCCCCGCTCGGGCTGGCCGTCGCGTTCGCCACATCTCCAGTGCAGAGTCAATGGTCGGTGCTGTTGATCGCACCGCTGTTCGGGGTTCTGAGGCAGTTCTCCAAGGAGCGCCGTGCCCGCTTGGAGCAGCTGGTCGAGCTCAACGACGCATACCAGGGGACCGCGCTGCTGCTTGGCGACGTGATCGAGGCCGACGACAGCTATACCGGGGAGCACTGCAAGGGCGTGGTGCGCCTGGCGCTCGATGTCGCCGGGGAGCTGGGGTTGGACGCCGATGAACGGCGCAACGTCGAGTTCGGGGCACTGCTGCACGACGTCGGCAAGATCGCGGTGCCGAAGGAGATCATCAACAAGCCCGGCAAGCTCGACGAGCGCGAGTGGGCGATCATCAAGACGCACACGCTCGAAGGCCAGAAGATGCTCGAGCGCGTCGGTGGCTTCATGCGCGAGGTCGGCGAGATCGTGCGTTCTTCGCATGAGCGCTGGGACGGCGGCGGCTATCCCGATGGTCTGAGCGGTGACGCCATCCCGCTGGAGGCCCGCATCGTCTCGGCCTGCGATGCCTTCAACGCGATGACCACGACCCGCTCCTATCGTCAAGCGATGCCACTGTCAGCCGCGGTCGACGAGCTGATCGACAACGCCGGCGCCCAGTTCGACCCGCGGGTCATCGAGGTGCTCGTGCGGCTGCTGGCTGGGTCGAGCGGCGTCTCCGCCGCTCCGGCCGCTCTGAGCGTTTCGAGCACCCAGGCGACAGCCGCGGCGATTGGCGGGGTTTTGTGATCCCTGCCTCGCCCAGTCGGCTTGCACCGCCTAATCGCCTATTTGAATGACGTTCCTACTCCTCGCGGGGGATGTACGGCATGAGCTCGCGGCGGGCGATTGAGAGCTTGTGGACCTCGTCGGGTCCGTCGGCGAGGCGCAGCGTGCGCAGGTGGGCGTAGGCCCAGGCGAGCGTGAAGTCATCGCTGACGCCGGCGCCGCCGTGTACCTGGATGGCCCGGTCGATCACCTTCAGGGCAATGTTGGGAGCGGCCACCTTGATCGCGGCGATCTCGGTGCGGGCGTGGCGGTTGCCGACGGTGTCCATCAGCCAGGCGGCCTTGAGCGTCAGCAGGCGGGCCATCTCGATCTCGATGCGCGACTCGGCGATCCAGTCCTGGATGTTGCCGCGCATGGCAATCGGCTGGCCGAAGGTGGTGCGTGAGACCGCGCGGGCGCACATCGCCTCGAGTGCCCGCCCGGCGGCGCCGATCGCACGCATGCAGTGATGGATGCGCCCGGGGCCGAGGCGCGCTTGGGCGATCATGAAGCCGTCGCCCTCGCCCGCGATCAGGTTCTCCGCTCCGACACGCACGTCGGTGAAGTCGATTTCGGCGTGTCCCTCGTGGTCCTGGTAGCCGAACACCGGCAGTCCGCGCAGGATCTCGACGCCGGGCGTGTCGAGCGGCACGAGGACCATGCTCTGCTGTTTGTGCCGTGGTCCCGGATCGGATCCCCACCCGCCCGTCTTGCCCATCACGATCATGATCCGGCAGTGGGGGTGAAGCGCGCCCGAGATCCACCACTTGCGCCCGTTGAGCACATAGTCGCCGCCGTCGCGCTCGATCCGCAGCGCGATGTTAGTTGCGTCTGAGCTGGCCACATCCGGCTCTGTCATCGCAAACGACGAGCGAATCTCACCCTCGAGTAGAGGCTGAAGCCAGCGCTCCTTCTGGGCGGGAGTCGCGAATTGGTGGAGGACCTCCATGTTGCCGGTATCGGGCGCCGAGCAGTTGCAGGCCTCTGAAGCGATGTGCGAGCGCCCGAGGATCTCCGCCAAAGGCGCGTAGTCGCTGTTGGACAGCCCGGCGCCGTGGTCGGGATCGGGCAGGAACATGTTCCACAGCCCGGCCTCGTGCGCGCGTATCTTTAGCTCCTCCATGATCGGCGGCTGGATATGGATCCCACCCGCCCCGCCGGACTCGCGCAGCTGGCGCTCATAGACCGCCTCCGCGGGGTGGACGTGCTCGACCATGAACGCGGTCAGGCGCTCTTTGAATTCAACACAGCGCTCGCTTGGCTGGAAGTCCATCGGCTCTCCTCCTGGTGGCAATCGGCTTGGGGCCGTAGGATCATCGCCGATGGGCGAGTTGGGCGTCACCATCGAAGAGAGGCAGGAGTCACAATGAGTGAGACAGGGGACAGCTACCGCGCGGCCGGCGTGGATTACGATGCGCTCGACGCGGGCAAGCGGCTGGCGATGGTCAAGGCGCTGTCCACGTCCCCGCTGCTCGCGGCGCGTGGCGGGGAGGCGCTCGACGCCTCGCGCGGGGAGCCTGCGTTCGTGTTCGAGCTCGACGGGCGGACGTTCGCGTTCGTCGTGGAGGGGCTGGGCACGAAGTCGATCGTCGCGCGCCAGGTGCTCGAGCGCCAGGGGATCAACCGGTTCGCCGACGTCGCCTACGACACGGTCGCCGCGATCCTCAACGACCTCTGCTGCGTCGGCGCCCTGCCGCTCGTCGTGAACGCCTATTTCGCGACCGGCGCTTCAGAGTGGTACGGCGAGCCAGAGCGCGCGGCGGCGCTGCTGGAGGGCTGGAGGCAGGCTTGCGCGGACGCGGGCTGCGTGTGGGGCGGCGGCGAGTCCCCGTCGCTGCCGGGGCTGCTCGACGAGCGCGACATCGAGCTGGCGGGCGCCGCTGTCGGCGCGGTGCCCGCCGGGCGCGCCCCGATCCTCGGGTCAGAGCTCCAGGCGGGCGATGAGATCGTGATCGTGGCCTCCAGTGGCTTGCACGCCAACGGGGCCTCGCTGGCCCGGCTCGTCGCTGGGCGCCTCGAGGACGGCTACGCGACCGTGCTTCAGAGCGGGACCACGCTGGGAGAGGCGCTGCTGGAGCCATCGATCATGTACGTCAGCCTGGTGCAGGCGCTGCTGGAGCGGGACGCGCCGCTGACGTACATAAGCCACGTGACCGGCCACGGTCTGCTCAAGCTGATGCGCCCCGCAAAGCCGCTGACCTACCGCATCTCCAAGCTGCCCGAGGCACCCGAGGTGCTGAGCTTCCTGGTGGCACAAGCGGGACTTGACCCGCACGCGGCCCACTCGACGTTCAACATGGGCTCGGGCTATGCCCTCTACTGCGCGCCCGGCGCCGGCGAGGCGATCGTCGAGGTCGCGGCGGGCTTGGGGCTGAGCGCTTTGCTCGCGGGGCGTGTGGAGGAGGGGCCAAGGCAGGTGGTCCTCGAGCCGCTCGGCGTCCACTACGCGGGAGATGAGCTCGAGCTGTCCGCCGGCCAGGCGTGATTTTCGGCCGGCTGATCAGCCGGCCGATCATGATTTCTGCTTCAGATCGATTCCTCGAACGGCACGAGCGGATTCCCGCCGCGGCGGTCTCGGTCGGCTGGCCGTGCGGCCAGCGATGACTGGCTGTGCGGCCAGCCCGCCGCGGGGCGATGCGCTGCAAGTCGCCCACCCGCCGGGCGCTCGAACTTGAACCCGTCGGCCAGGACGGATATGGTTGTCTGAGAAATCGCCGCTAGCTCCCTGGCGCGGGTCGCCGGGGATCTCGATGTCGCCGGACCGGTATGGATCCGGAGCTACCCGGGTCGAAGCGGAGCTGTCCATCAACAGAGGAGAGAGAACTGATGCGCAGAGCATCCACCTGTCTGGCCTTGATCGGCCTTGCCGTCATTGGCCTGTCGGCCACGGCGTCGGCGGCGCCGACGATCACGCTCAAAGCAAGGGCCGTGCCGATCCCGGGCTTCCCGGGCACCGGCAACATTCTCGGCGCGGGCGCTGATCTAAAGACTGAATTCACGATCTCCGGGACCGAATACGGCGGCTTTCCGGCGCCGCTCACCGGGGTTAAATTCTACGGTCCAGCCAGCGCGAAGCTGCATACGCAGGGGTTCGCCACCTGCCCGGAAGCCTCGCTTGAACGAGTGGGGCCCTCGTCGTGCCCGAAGAACTCTCAGGCCGGTCCCAAGGGCAGTGCAAACGGTGTCGTGAGCTTCGGCACCGAACGCGTGTCAGAGACGGTGTCGGTGCAGCCGTTCTTCGCTCCCGGCGGCAATGTGGAGTTCTTTGTGCAGGGCACGACGCCGGTGTCGATCGAAATCCTCTCGAAAGGCAAGGTCATCAACTCCTCCCCGCCGTTCGGCCCGACGGTCCTCGCCGAAGTGCCGCTGGTCGAATCGGTGCCCGGTGCGCTCGACGCGTCGACCAAAGAAATCAACGTCACGACCGGCGCCGCGTACAAGAAGAAAGGCAAGACGATCTCCTACATCACGGTGCCAAAGAAGTGCCCCAAGGGCGGCTTCCCGCTGAAGGCCGTGATGGAATTCGGAAACGTGAGCAACCCCAAGCTCCCGGGTGAAACCGCGGAAGCCGTGTACAAGGCGCCGTGCCCCAAGAAGTAGTGGCAGACGACAGCGGCTGGCGGACGCGTTCTGAGAGCGTGTGAGCCCAGCTGGAGCACAAGCGAGACGGGCGGCCCCAGCACAAGGGGGTCGCCCGCCGCGCTGTTGAACCGCAAGGAAGGATCGGGTTGAGGACGCAGCAGACCGTCGGGAGGAGGAGAGGCGCGGCTGGGATCGCCGGCGCCATCTGCGTGGCCGCGTTGGTGGCGGTCGTGCTGCTGGCGACCTCCGCCGGTGGCTCGAGTGGCGGCTACACAGTCCGCGCGATCTTCGACGACGCCGGCAACATCATCTCCGGCGAGAACGTGATGGTCGACGGCGTGAAGGTCGGGACCGTGGGGTCGGTCACCCCCACACCCGAACAGAAGGCCGCGGTCGTGCTGAACATCGACAACCCCGGTTTCCAGGACTTTCGCGCCGACGCGAGCTGCACGGTTCGCCCCCAGGCGCTGATCGGCGAGAAGTTCGTCGACTGCCTGCCGACCCAGCCGCGCGCCGAAGGCACGCCACTGCCGCCGCCGCTCAAGCAGATTCCCAGCGGGCATGAAGGTGCGGGGGAGTGGCTTTTGCCGGTGCAGAACACATCGAGCCCGGTCGACGTCGACCTGCTCGGCGACATCAACAGACTGCCTGTGCGCGAGCGCTTCACAATCATCATCAACGAGCTTGGCGCCGGCCTGGCCGGGCGCGGGAGCGACCTGAACGCGGTAGTCCGCCGCGCCAACCCGGCGCTGCGGGAACTCGACAGGGTGCTCGCCATCCTCGCCGGCGAGAACCACGAGCTGGCCAAACTCGCCGTCGATGGCGACCGCGCGCTGGCCCCGTTTGCCGCCGTCCGCGGCCGCTTCGCCGATTTCATCGCGCAGAGCGACACGGTCGCCAGGGCCTCAGCCAATCAGCGCGGCGCGCTCGCGCGCAACTTCGCCGATTTCCCACCGTTCCTGGAACAGCTGGGACCGGCGATGGAACGGCTGGGCCACTTCGCCGATGAGACGACGCCGGCGTTCACCGATCTCAAAGTCGCGGCGCCGGGGATCGATCGAGTGTTCACGCAGCTGGCGCCGTTCTCGAACAGCTCGACGGCGTTCTTTACGAGCCTCGGCAAGACCGCAAAGGTCACTGGACCGGCGCTCGCGTCGCTACAGCCGCTGCTCGCCCGCGTGCGATCGCTGGGGAGCGCCGCCAAGCCGTTCAGCGGCAGTCTCGCCGAATTGCTCACGAGCCTGCGCGACAGCGGCGGGCTGGAGCGCCTGATGGACTTCATCTTCCTCGGCACGAGCACGACCAACGGCTACGACGCGCTCGGCCACTTCCTACGCGCCGAAGTGGTCGCCAACCTCTGCCTGACCTACGTGATAGCTCCGTCACCGGGGTGCGCAGCCAAACTCTTCAATACGCCGGGCACAGCGGCCACCGCGAGCAAGGCTCAAGCGCATGCGAGCGCGAGCACGACGGGCCTCGTGATGGAGCGCACGCTCGCGGTCCTGAAAGGCGCGACGCCGGCGGAGGCGATAGCGAAATACCCGGGCTCGACCTCGACCGCGGGCGCGTTCGGGGGCGGGAGCGGCACGGGTGAAAGCGCAGCGAGCGCCCAGCCGGTCGGCGGCTCGAGCGCCGGCACCACCTACTACACCCCCTCGGCCGAAGGCTCTGAAGCGAGCGGGATGCTGCTCAACTACCTCCTGGGCAACTGAGCGACGCGACCATGACTCCACGACCGCTATCCCGCTTGCTCCTTCCGGGCCTCCTCGCGCTCGCGCTCCTCGCGCCCGCGGGGAGCGTCGCGGCTGAACCGAGCGCCACTGGGCCGGCGAGCACGCCGGCCCAAGCGACATCCTCCACGCCCGCGCCAGAAGCTCCCGCGACGCCGCCGAGCAGCTCGACGGTCGAATCCGTCCCGCAGCCGGCGATCTCCACCACGCCTGAAGTCGTGACGCCGCCGCAAGTGCAGGCCCAGCACGCGCAGGGGAGCACACCCTCAAGCCCGGCCGGCAGAGGGCACGCGCATGCGAAATCGCACAGCGGCTCCGTCAAGGACGAACAGGCCCAAGACACCGGAGGCTCAGGCACCGGCTCCGCTTCTGAGGGCGTGCGCGCCGGCCATCGCGCACCAGCGCCCTCGGCGCTCACACCGGCTTTGCCGCTCGCGCTCGACGGGTCGATCTCGGGCGTGCCGAGCTTCTTCATCGAAAGTTTTCGCATCCCCCCGTTTCTGCTGCCGATCTATCAGGCCGCCGGCACGGCCTACGGGATTCCGTGGCAAGTGCTCGCGGCGATCAACGAGGTGGAGACCGACTACGGCCGGGACCTGAGCGTCTCCAGCGCCGGCGCCGAGGGATGGATGCAGTTCCTGCCGGCCGAGTGGGCTGAGTACGGGGTGGATGCCAACGGCGATGGCTTCAAGGACCCATACAACCCGTCCGATGCGATCTTCACCGCCGCCCGCTATCTGCGGGCCGCCGGCGGCGATCAGAACATCCGCCAAGCGGTCTACTCCTACAACCACTCCCAGGCGTACGTCGACTCGGTGATGCTGCGTGCCCAGTTGCTGGGCGGCACGCCGCCCGAACTGCTCGGGGCGATCACCGGGTTGACCGAGGCGCGTTTCCCCGTGCACGCGCCGTCGCACTTCTCAGACGGCTTTCAGACGGTGGGCGCGAGCGGATCGGCCCCAGCGAAAACGCTCGTCGGCACGACGATCTACTCCCAGGCGGGCGCGCCCGTGATCGCGGTACAGGACGGCGAAGTCGTGCAGATCGGCGACTCGCCCTCGCTCGGTGAGTTCGTGTCGCTGCGCGACGCTTACGGCAACAGCTACGTCTACGCTGAGCTCGGCAGCGTGGCGGCGCTATACCCGGTGCTGGAGCCCCACGAGCACACGGCAGTGAGCCCGCGGATCGCGCAGGCCGGCGGGGCGGTCGAACCGGCCCCGAGCGGTCCGGCGACGGCGGGGGCGCAGCCGCGCTCGCCGCTGTCCGAAGGCGCCGCCGCCTCGGGGCTCGCGCTGGGAGCGGCGGCTCCGCTCGAACCGGCCCCGGCCTCTCCGCCACCCGCCCCGCCCACGCCCGCTCAAGCGGTCTCCTCGCCAACGCCGCAGGCGACCGTGCGGGTCTTCAGGTCGGGTCCGGACGACGTCTATCTGCATCCGCTGCGCGCCGGCGTGCAGGTGCTCGCGGGGACCGTGCTGGGTCACCTCGGCACGACCGCGACAGGCGCCGGCGCCAGCACCGCGGAAGCCCAGCCGCACATGCTCTTCCAGATCCGCCCAGCCGGTTTGGGGGCGCCGCTGATCGACCCGAAGCCGATCCTCGACGGCTGGGTGGCGCTCGAGAACACGTCGATCTTCAGGGCCAAGGGCGAGAACCCGTTCCTTGAGACCTCGCCGACGGCCGGGCAGGTGCTGCTGGAGTCAAAGCAACAGCTCGAGCCCCAGGTGCTGCACGACCCCGGCATCCACCTCCACACATGCGGGCGGGAGGACGTGCAGACGGGACGGGTCGACAAGCGCGTGCTCCAGACGCTCGAGTTCCTGTCGGTGTCGGGGCTGAGACCGACGGTATCCGGCTTGCGCTGCGGTGGCTCTGAGCCCGCGCTGGCAGGCAACGCGCGCGTGAGCTCGGGCGGCGATGCGGTGAACATCACCGCCGTCAACGGCATCCCGATCGCCGGCCACCAGGGCCCAGGCTCGATCGCGGACATCACGGTCCGCAAGCTTCTGATGCTGCAGGGCGCCACCAAGCCGCGGCGGATCGCCAGCTCGATGAGCTACCCGGGGACGACGAACACGGTCCTCAAGGAGAGCGCCCGCGACGACATCCACGTGGCCTTCAGCCCGCTGAACGGGGGCGTAGCGCACGCCGCCGGCGTATTCGCCTCGGCGCTGACACCGAACGAGTGGATCAAGCTGATCGCGCGTCTGGGCGAAATCCCCGACCCGACGGTCGCCGGCGGTCCCTCGGCGGCGGCGATCCCTGACAAGCCCGGCGCGCCCGGTCCGAATGGCGCGCCGGCGAGCAGCGGCCCGTCCAGCGGTGAAGCCAACGGAAAGGAAGCCGGTGGCAACCGCTAGCCCACCCAGTCCGCCCGCCGCTCCGCCTCCCCCGGGGAATCCTCTGCCGCCGGCCGCGCGCGTGCGCTCCACGCCGCAAGGCGCCGGGCGGCTGCTCGCCATCGGCGGGCTCGCGGTCGTGGTGCTGATCGTCGCCTATCTCGTGTTCGCCGGCGGTGGCGGCTCGAGCTACCAGCTGATCTTCGCCGAAGCCGACCAGCTCGTGCGAGGCGATCAGGTGCAGGTTGGCGGCGTGCCCGTGGGGAGCGTCACGAACATCGTCTTGACGCCCAACTTCCAGGCCCGGGTCACGATCCACGTCGACTCGTCGCTGACACCACTGCACGAAGGCACCACTGCGCAGATCAGGGTGCCGTCGCTGTCGAGCGTGGCCAACCGCTACATCGCATTGACGCCGGCGCCCAACAAGCCGAACCCCGCGCTTGCCGATGGCGCGACGCTCGGAACGATCGCCACCAACAAAGGGGCTGTGGACCTCGACCAGCTGTTCAACACACTCAACCCCAAGACGCGCAAGGGATTGCAGGAGTTTATCCAGGGTTCCGCCGAACAGTACGCGGGCACCGGCCACGACTTCAGCGAAGACGTCGAACTCTTCAGCCCGTCGCTGTCCGCCACCGATCATTTCTTCTCCGAGCTCGTGCGCGACCAGTCCACGTTCACGAGCTTCCTGGTGGAATCGGCGAAGGCGCTGACGACGATCGCGGCGCGCAAGGAAGACCTCACGGACCTGATCGAACACGCCGATCAGACCTTCCAGGCGATCGGCTCGCAGCAGTCAAACCTTGCCAAGGGATTGCGGGTGCTGCCCGTGACGCTGAATCAGGGGAACAAGACGTTCGCCGAGGTCCCGTCCGCGATCGGCGCGTTCAAGCAACTGGTGGAAGTGTCCAAGCCCAACAGCAGGACGCTCGCGACCTTCTTCGCGCGCCTGCATCCACTGGTGAGCGCGGCTACGCCGGCGGTGAGCAACTTCGGCCTGGCGATCTCAAGACCAGGTGTGGACAACGACCTGACAGAAGCGTTCGCCGCGCTGCCGGCGCTCGCCCAGACGCTCACGACGGCCTCGCCAGACGGCGTCAAATCGCTCCAGGAATCGGTGCCGGTCACCGCCTACTTCGGCCCCTACGCCCCAGACCTCGCGGGCACCCTGCGCACCTTCGGACAGACGACCGCCTACTACGACGCCAATGGCCACTACGCGCGTATCAGCCCGGTCGCGCCCGCCTTCAAGCTCGGCGCGACCGGCAATCTCACGCCGGCGAGCCCGCAGCAGGGTCTGGAAGGCCTCCAGACTGGCCAGCTGCGCCGCTGCCCGGGCGCGGCGACGCAGCCCGCAGCCGACGGGTCCTCGCCCTTCACCGACAACGAACTGCTGAACTGCGACCCCTCGGAGACGCCGAAATGAACCGGCGCCGCGGCTCTCTGGCCTCCAGCCCGCTGTTGATCGGCGCGGTCACGACGCTGATCGTGGTCGTGGCCGTGTTCCTGTCCTACAACGCGAACAACGGGCTCCCGTTCGTCCCTACCTACAACATCAAAGTGGTGCTGCCCGAGGCCTCGGGTCTGGAGCCCGCGAACCAGGTGCGGATCGCTGGCACGCGGGTGGGGATCGTCAGCTCGCTGAGCCCCCACCAGGACCCGGCCACCGGGCGCGTCACGGCGATCGTCGACCTCAAGCTCGAAAAGAGCGTGGAGCCGCTGCCCGCCGACACGAAGGCAGTCGTGCAGTCGGTTTCGGCCGTCGGGCTGAAGTACCTCGAACTGGAAAAGGGATCTTCGCGCCAGACGCTGAAGGCGGGCGCGACGATCCCGGTCACCCAGACGCGCGAACCGGTGGACATCGACGAGCTGTTCAACATGTTCAGCGCGAAAACGAGGACGGCAATCCAGCACAACACGATCGAATTCGGCGACGGTCTCGCGGGGCGCGGCCTGGGGCTCAACAACACGATCGCCGAACTGCGGCCGCTCGTCACGAACGCGATCCCGGTGCTGCACAACCTCGCCGCACCGGCGACCAGATTTCGCAATCTGTGGTACGCGCTCGACCGGGTCGCGTCGCAGGTCGCGCCGGTGGCGAACACACAGGCCGCCTTCTTCAGCGACCTGGACACCTTCTTCACGGCCTGGGCGAGCGTGGCGCCCTCGCTCGAACGGGCGACCGAAGGCGGTCCGCCGGCGCTCGAACAGGCGACGCACTCGTTCCCGTTCGAGGCGTCCTTCGTCAACAAGAGCGCTGAATTCATGCGTCTTTTGCGACCGAGCGCGCACATATTGCGTACCGCTGCCGCGCCGCTCGGGCACGCGTTCGCCGAAGGCGCGGTGAACCTGCGCTCGGCGACCGCGCTGAACTCGCACGTGGCGGAAGCGACCGGGGCATTCCAGACGTTCGCCCAGAACCCCGTTGTGACCCTCGGCTTGGAAGACCTCACACAGACGGTCGAACTCGGCACCCCGCTGTTCGCGGGGATCGCGCCCGAGCAGGCGTTCTGCAACTACCTGACGCTGACGTTCAGGAACGTCGCGGGCCTGCAGGCGGAGAACGTCGGCGTCGGCACACTCGCGCGTGCCGCGGTTGTGCTCTCGCCGAACGGCCCCAACGCCGAGGGCTTCCCCTCGGCGACGTTCGCAAACGGACCGTCGATCGAAAAAGCCGCCGGCAGCTCGGCGATCGTCGACAACGACCACGTGCACGTGAACCCCTACCCGAACGTCGCCGGCCCGGGTCAGCCCAAGGTCTGCGAAGCCGGCAACGAAACCTACCTGCCGGGCAAAGCCGTGATCGGCAACTTGCCGGCGTCGAGTCTTACGAGCAACCGTGAACTGACGACGCGTGAACAGAATCTGTTCGGCGAAAAGTACCCGAGCGCGACGCTGAAGGCCCTCGGGCTCGAAAAAGCCAAGAGCAAGCCCAAGCAGGCGCCCAAGCCCAAGCCCAAGAAGACGCAGAAGGGGAAGCGGAAATGAGCCGTCTGCGCTTGCGCCGCCGCTACGACGAAACCCCGGTCGTCGAGCTGCAGCGGTCCAACCCCGTGCGCTTCGGGATCGTGCTGCTCGCGATCGTGGCGGTCGCCGTGTACTTCGGCTTCACCAAGCACATTCCGTTCAAACACGGTTTCCGTTTGAAGGCGGTGTTCTCGACAGCCGTCAACATTCGCCCCAAGTCGCCCGTGCGCATCGCCGGGGTCAATGTTGGCAAGGTCAGCTCGATCGCGCGCGACGGGAACGTCGGCGTGGTGAGCATGGAAATCGAATCCAAAGGCCTGCCGATCCACTCAGACGCGACGCTGAAGATCAGGCCGCGGATCTTCCTGGAAGGCAACTGGTTCATCGAACTGCAGCCCGGCAGTCCATCGGCGCACACGCTCACCTCGGGTGCGACGATCCCGGTCACGCAGACCTCCGACCCGGTCCAGCTCGACCAGGTGCTGGATGCGCTGAACACCGAAACTCGCGCCAACCTGCAGAACTTCCTGCAGGGTTACGGCGACGGGCTGACGCGCAAGCCAAACGCCGCCGAAAATGCCGAACAGGACCCCGAGGTGCGCGGGTTGAACGCCGCGCAGGCGCTCAACAAGTCCTACCATCGCGGGCCCGCCGCGCTGCGTGGCAACGCGATCGTCAACCAGGCAGTGACCGGCACCGAAGCACACGACCTGTCCGGGCTCATCGCAAGCATCGGCAAAGTGACGGCGGCGCTGAACGTGCACGAGCAGCAGCTGAGCGAATGGGTCCCAAACTTCAATGCGTTCTTCCACACCTTTGCCGCCCAAGCCCCGAGCCTCAGCGCCACGATCGCGCACCTGCCGGGGGCGCTGCACAACGCCAATCGCGGGCTGGCTGCACTCGACGCGGCGTTCCCGTCGCTCGAGAGCTTTTCGACGGCCATCATCCCGGGCGTGAAGTTGACGCCATCGACGATCAGCGCGGCGCTGCCGTGGATCGAACAGGTCAAGGCCTCGCTTGCGCCGAGCGAGCTCGGCGGGGTAGCCCAGGGTCTCGAGGAATCCTCCCCGACGTTCGCCAAGCTCATCAGCGAACAGCCCGAATTCTTCAAGCAGGGCGACCTGTTCAGCAAATGCCTGACCAATGTGTTCTACCCGGCGGGCAGAACCAAGCTGCAGGATGGGTCGAGCACCTCGGGCGTGGGCGCGGAAGCCGAATTCTGGTACTCCCTGGTGGGCCTCGCGGGCATCGGCCAGAGCTTCGACGGCAACGGTGAGATGGCGCACTTCCTGATCGGCAACGGCGGCCAGACGGTCAAGTCGGCGCACACCTCGATTCTCGGCACGAAACTGCAAGGCAAACAGCTGCTCGCGCACGCGCCGCTCCAGCCGCTTGGCACGCGCCCGGCCTACCCGGCCGAAGAGCCGCCATATCAGCCACTGGTGCCCTGCTACACCCAGACGCTGCCCGAATTCAACGGCCCGCTGTCGCAAGGCCCGGCCGACGGGAGCGAAGGATGACGCCTCCTGAGAGTCGCCACGAGGGCGGGCTGGGAGTACGCGACCAGATCGAGCGCTACCGCACGGCGTTCGTGGCGGTCGTCTCGATGATCCTGATCGCAGCGGCGGTCGGCGGCTACATCCTCGCGCACGAGAACCTCAAGCTGCCCAGCTGGGTGCCGGTTCTGGGCCACAACTACTTCACGCTGAAGGCCGACTTCCAGACCGCCCAGGCGGTGACGCCCGGACAGGGCCAGGCGGTGACGATCGCGGGCGCCAAGGTCGGTGAAATCGCGAGCGTGGACTTGCAGAACGGGGTGGCTCAGGTGACGATGAAAGTGACCCCGAAGTACGCGCTGTTCTACCGCAACGCCACGTTGCTGCTGCGCCCGAAGACCCAGCTGCAGGACATCACGGTAGAGGTCAACCCGGGCACGCCCTCGAGCGGACGCCTGCGCAGCGGCGAAACGATCCCACTGGCGCAGACGGCTCCGGATATCGACTTCGACGAATTCCTCGCGGCGCTGGACGCCGAAACGCGCGATTACCTGCAGGAGCTCCTGGCGGGCGCGGGCGAAGGCTTCAAGAACAACGGCAAGGCCTTCTCGGCCGTGCTCAAGCGCTTCGACCCGACCGCGCGCTACCTGCAGCTGATCGCCCAGCAGCTCCAAATCCGCCATACGAACATCGCGCGCTCGATCCACAACTTCAAGCTGGTGATGGAAGCGCTCGGCGACAAGGACAAGCAGCTGGCCGACGGGATCCAGGCCTCGAACGCCGTGTTCAAAGTCTTCGCCGAACAGAACCAGAACGTCCAGCGCACGCTGCGTCTGCTGCCCGGCGCGCTCGGCAAGACCGAAAAGGGTCTCGGCAAGATCGCCACAGCGTTCAATGTGCTCGGACCGACGCTCAAGGAGCTGCACCCGTTCGCCAGTGCGCTGGCGCCCGCGTCGAAGGCCGCGCGGGCCGACTTCGAAGCGACAACGCCGATCTTCAAGAACCAGATCCGCCCATTCGCGCGCCAGATCCTGCCGACGATCAATGCGATCGAGCCCGACACGAAGGAGCTGGCCGAAACGTTCCCGAAGCTGGCGACCAGCTTCTCGGTGCTGAACGAACTCTTCAACGAGTTTGCCTACAACCCGGGTCGCAACCGGGCCGGCTTCCTGTTCTTCACCGATTGGGGCGTGCACAACCTCAACAGCGTCGTCAGCTCAGCTGACGCCCATGGCGTGCTCGGTCGCAGCCTCGTGTACCTGAACTGCAACGTGCTGCCGCTGCTCGCCCCGGTCTCGACGATCAACCCGACGGTCAACGTCCTCGTCGGCCTGCTCAACCCGCCGTCCAAGGCCGCGTGTCAGAGCGCCGGCATCGCCGCCGCCTCGGCGAGCGCCGAGCGCAGCCGTGCAAAGGCGCCGGTGGGGCCGTTCTCGGGTCTGGGCCAGAACACGTTCGGTCAGGGCGCAACGGCGCTTGGGCGAACGGGGTCTCAAAGCGCGGCACCCTCGCATGCCTCGCATGCGCCACAGTCGGCCACAGCGCGGCTCACCGCAACACACGGGGGAGGTCGCTAGACCATGCAGAAGCGCGCGCCCACGCTCGGCAACATCGTCGTGATCATCCTGTTCGCGCTGAGCTGCTTCGGGCTGCTGCTGTTCCTGTGGGAGTCGTTCGGCGGCGCGCTGCCGCTGAAGCCGAAGGGCTACCGCGTGACGGTCGCGTTCCCGCGGACGTTCGCGCTCGCCGAACAGTCGGATGTGCGCATCTCCGGCGTGAACATCGGCCATGTCATCTCGCTGAAGCTAGGCAAGAGCGGCCGCACCGAAGCGACACTCGAAATCGCCGGCCAGTATGCGCCGATACGCGCCGACATGCACGCGATCCTGCGCCAGAAGACGCTGCTGGGGGAGACCTATGTGCAGCTGATCCCCGAGGGCACCCCCAGGGGCAGGAGCGGACCGTTCCTGCCCGACGAGGGCAAACTGGCGGACACCCAGGTCGAACCGTCAGTGACGCTCGACGACATCCTCACCGCCCTGAACCCCAAGACGCGACGCGACTTCCAGATATGGCAGGAATCCGTCGAAGCAGGGATCAAGGGGCACGGAGAAGACATCAACGCCGACTTCTCAGAGCTCGAACCGTTCGTCGAACACGCCAACAAGCTGGTGACCATCCTCGCCTCCCAGGAAGGGGCGGTGACGGCGGTGGTGAAGAACACGGGCGAAGTGTTCGATGGGCTTGCCGGGCGCAACCACCAGCTCGAAGGGTTGATCGTCAACGGTGAGCACACTTTCCACGCGGCCGCCGAAGAGAGCACGGCGTTTGCCGATGCGTTCAAGGCGTTGCCCACGTTCGAGCATGGCTCGCGAGTGGCGCTCAAAGAATTCGACAGCCTCGCGGTCGCCGCCAACCCGCTGCTCGACGAGTTCCGCCCGATCGAGCGGGAACTCAGCGGCCTGCTCGGCGCGGTGCAGCCGTTCGCGCCGAAGTTCAATGGTTTCCTGACCGCGCTCGGGCCGGCGACGAAGGCGGCGCGAACCGGGCTGCCGGCGGCCGGAAAGGAGCTCGAGCTCAGCGTGCCGCTGCTCGAAAACCTCCGGCCGGTGCTGCACAACTTCGACCCCTTCCTGCAGCTCACGGGCCAGTACGTGCCCGAGCTGCAGGCGTTCTTCGCCAACTTCGCGGCTGCCACGCAGGCCCACCTCGGCAACTCCAACACTGAAAACCAGGGCCCGCCGCTGCACTACCTGCGCTCGATGCAGATAATCGGCCCGGAAAGTCTCGCGATATTTACCAAGCGGATCGGCGTGAACCGCGCCAACCCGTACTTCCAACCCGGCGCGTTCCACGCCCTCGGCAGCGGCGGGCTACAGGTATTCGAAAACGGCTCGTGCGCAAGCTCGGCGCCGTCGGTGAGCGGGCCCGCGAACGAAACGATCTCAAAGACTCTGATCGAACAGTTGATCCAGTTCCATATCACCAATGCGCCGGAAACTCCCAACTCCGTGCCGGCGCCCGGATGCAACAAGCAGGGTCCCTTCAGCTTCAACGGCCGGACGAGCCAGTTCCCGCATGTGACCTACGGAGGGAAATGATGGCGGACGAGTTCCAGTACCACTCCTCAGAGCTCGACCTCACGGGCGACTCGGCCAATGGCGACTGGTCGATCCGTTGCACCGACGTGCACAAGCGCTTGGGCGGAGTGTCGGTTCTGAACGGGCTGACCCTGGCGATCCCCGACGACACGATCACCGTGGTGCTGGGCCCCTCCGGCACCGGCAAGAGCGTGCTGATAAAGAACCTGATCGGGCTGATGTTCCCGGACTCGGGGGAGATCATCGTGCGGGGAGAATCGGTTCCGACGCTGACGATGCCCAAGCTGCTGGCCCTGCGTCGCAAAATCGGCGTGCTGTTTCAGGACGGCGCCCTGTTCGGGTCGATGACGGTGTTCGACAATGTCGCCTTCCCCCTGCGCCAACACACTGACATGTCCGAGCGGCAGATCGCAAAGATCGTCTCCCAGCGTCTGGCCGATGTTGGGCTGGCGGACGCGATGGACGACCTGCCCAACCAGCTCTCGGGAGGCATGCGCAAGCGCGCTGGGTTCGCCCGGGCGCTCGTGATGGAGCCGGACATCGTGATCTTCGACGAGCCCGACTCGGGCCTTGACCCGGTGCGCACGGCGTTGCTGTGTGACCTGATCCAGGAGATGCACAAGATCCACGGGGGCACGTACATCGTCGTGACCCACAACATAGCCTCGGCGCGGCAGATCGGCGAGTACATCGCGCTGCTATGGCGGGGGCGGATCGTGGAGGCGGGCGACGCCGAGCGGATGTTCTCGTCAGAGAACCCGTTCGTGCGCCAGTTCCTCAGCGGGTCGGCAGAGGGCCCGCTGACGATGGACTGAGGCCGTCACTCAGGTGCGCTCCGAGCCGGCGCCCGCTCGACCGCACGCCGCCGTGTAGGCGAACCGCGGCTTGTCTCCTCAGCTGCGTTCCTGAAGTAGTGCTTGCCACTACGACGATGGGTTCTCGATGAACCGCTCGAAGGCGTCGATCATCTGACGGTGGTAGTTGATGCCCCCGATCAGCGTCGCTTCGGGGCCGCGCCACTTGTCCTCGCGCAGCCCCTCGTGTCCCGCTTGCAGGTTCTTCAGGTAGCCCTCCAGCTCGGCCAGCTTGGCGCGGTGCCAGTCGCCGCGGTCGGCGAACACCACCTCGGGATCGGCTCCCGCGAAGAGCTTCAGCATCCCCTCGTCGCGATATTGAGAGGGGGGAGCGCCGGGCGAGTCGGCCCACTCGCGCAGCGCCTCGTGGCCCGCGTCGGTGAGCGCGTAGCGCTTGCGCCGACGTCCGCCCTTCTCCTGGCTCTCCGAGAGATAGCCCGCCCGCGCCAGCCGCGTGGGCTCGTCGTAGAAGGTGGTGTGTGGCACTGGCCAGAAGTTCTCGATCGAGAGCTCGAGCGCCTGCTCGAGGTCGTACGGGGTCGCCTCGCCCAGCAGCTCGAGCAGGCTCATCACCGCATATGAGGTTGTGGTCAGGCGGATGGGCTTGCTATTCATAGTTCGTCCTGTATGGTTCGTCTCGAACTATAGACCCCAGGCAGAAGGAGTCGAGCGAGATGGCTTACCCAGTACATGCGGAGGGTGCGGAGGGCATCATCTCCGATGCCGCGGACCACGCATCCGAGAGCGCCGGTCCCGGCCCCGGCGGGCGTGTGGATACCTACGACGTCGCCGTCGTAGGGGCGAGCCTCGCCGGCTGCACCACAGCGATCCTGCTCGCTCGCGCGGGAGCACGTGTGGCGCTCGTGGACAAGAGCCCCGATGCGACGGCGTACAAGCACATATGCACCCACTTCATCCAGTCCTCCGCTGTGCCCACGCTCGAACGGCTGGACCTGTTGGAGCGGATGCTCGAGGCGGGCGCGCTTGAGTCCCGCGCGCGCCTGTGGACCCGCTGGGGATGGATCGAACCGCCCGCGAAGAGCTCCGTGCCGGAGGGGGTGAACCTGCGCCGCGAGCGGCTTGACCCCTTGATTCGCGAGCTGGCCGCCGAGACCGCTGGAGTCGATCTGATGCTCGGGCACACCGTGGGCGAGCTCGTGCGCGAGGGCGGCCGGGTGTGTGGTGTGCGGGCGCGCAACAGCAGCGGCGAGACGCTGGAGCTCAGCGCCCGGCTCGTCGTCGGCGCCGACGGACGTGACTCGCGCGTGGCCAGGCTGGCGGGGGTGTCAAGGAGGACCGCTCCGCATGGGCGCTTCGCTTACGGCGCCTATTTCGAAGGCCCCAGGCCCGCCACCTACCCCGACCAGGCGCTGTGGATCCTCGACCCGCACATGGCGGCCGCATTTCCCACCGACGGCGACCTCACGCTCTATGCCGTCATGCCAACCAAGGACCGCCTACCCGAGTTCAAGCGCGACCCCGAGGCGGCGCTGCGGGCGTTCGTCGGCTCGATTCCCGAGGCGCCGCCGATCCGCGACTCGCGCCTAGTTGGGGAGATCAAGGGAAAGATCGACATGACGAACGTCACCCACACCCCGACCGCTCCCGGCCTCGCGCTCACCGGCGACGCCGCCGGCGCTCTGGACCCGTTGTGGGGTGTCGGCTGCGGCTTCGCCCTGCAGTCAGCGGAATGGCTCGCCGACAGCGTCGCCCCGGCGCTGCGCGGAGCAGAGCCACTGGAGCAGGGCCTCGAGCGCTATCGTCGCCGCCACGCTCGCGGACTGGGCGGCCACACCAGAACGATTCTCGACTACTCAAGCGGGCGGAAGCTCAACGCGCCCGAGCGGCTGCTGTTCTCGACGGCGACCTACGATCCGCGCGTGGGACGGATCTTCGAGGCGTTCGGCTCACGCAACATCGGGCCGGTGCGCATGATCGCGACAGCGATGCCGCTCGCCCTGATCGCCAACGCGCGCCGAACGCTCCGCCCGTCGGCTGGCTGATGCGCTCGGGCGCGGGCGCGGGCGCGGGCGGGCCGATGCTACTCAGCGCATACAATCAGTCGTGTCGTGACCACGGCACCCCGTCCAACAGCTGAGCTCGACGACGCCGCTGAGGACCCGGGACGCGCGATCGGCGTGCTGCCAGCTCAGCTGTTGCGCGACGCGGTCGCCCGCGAATGGATGGTCGCGGGTGAATGGCGGATCCCGCCACAGGCCGTGCAACCCGCGAGCGTCGATCTGCGGCTCGGCGATCACGCCTGGGCGCTGCGCTGCAGCTTCCTGCCCGACAGCGCCTCGACGGTCGAGCAGAAGATCGAGGGTCTGGCGTTCGAACGGATCGACCTCCGCGATGGCGCGACGCTCGAGCGCGACCGCCCGTACCTGGTCCCGCTGATCGAGGAGCTGCGCCTGCCGCACGAGATCCGTGCGAAGGCCAACCCGAAGAGCTCGACCGGGCGCCTGGACGTGTTCACGCGGGTGCTCACCGATCGCAGCCACCGCTTCGACGAGATCGCCGCGGGCTACCACGGCAAGCTGTACCTGGAGATCGTCCCGCGCACGTTCGCGATCCGCGTCAGGACCGGGCTGGCGCTCAACCAGGTGCGGCTGATGTCCGCCGACGCACGCCTCAGCGACGAGGAGCTGTTCGCGCTGCACGCGCGCTCGCCGCTGCTGTACTTGAACGCACAGCCCGTCCCCGAGTCCGAGCTGTCGCTCGCCGACGGCCTGTTCCTCAGCCTCGACGTGTCCGGCTCGGCTGAGGCGATCGTCGGCTACCGCGCCAAGAAGAACAGCCTGCCGATCGACCTCACCAAGGTGGGAGCGCTGCGTTGGCGCGACTACTGGGAGCCCGTGCACCCCGAGACCGGCGGGCGGATCGTGCTCGAGCCCGAGATCTTCTATCTGCTGCTGTCGGCCGAGGGCATCAGCATCCCGCCGTCCTACGCCGCCGAGATGCTCGCATACGATCCGACCGCCGGCGAGCTGCGCACTCACTACGCCGGCTTCTTCGACCCGGGCTTCGGTTTCTCCCAGAACGGCAGGGCCCACGGCAGCCGGGCGGCCCTCGAGGTGCGCGCGCGTGACGTCTCGTTCATGGTCGAGCACCGCCAGCCTGTCTGCAAGCTCGCGTTCGAGCGCATGGCGGGAGACCCGGATGTGCTCTACGGGGAGGATGTTGGCTCCAACTACCAGGGCCAGCAGACGATGCTGAGCAAGCACTTCGTCGAGCAGACCGCGGGTATTCGCTGACCGCTGGTTCGCTGGCCGCGGGTGGTCGCTGAATGCGGGTTCGCTGACAGCGGGTTTGCCGACCGCGGCTCGCTAGGAGGGGGAGAACGTGAGCAGCTGCCCGTCGGGGTCACACAGGGCGAGGTGACCGCGTGGGGGAGGTGGGCTGACAGCGGACGTCTCGGCCACCCTCTGCTCCAGCGCCGCGAGCGCATCCCCATCGCTGAGCTCGAACGCGATACGACGCAGGCCCGGTGCGCTGTCGGGGGCGGCCTCTGCGCCGCTGCTCTGCCAGGAGTTCAACCCCACGTGATGGTGATAGCCGCCGGCCGCGAGAAAGGCCGCGGAGGGGAGTCGCGCCTGCTCTTCAAAGCCGAGGGCGTCGTGGTAGAAGGCATTCGCGCGGGGCACGTCTGAGACCTTCAGGTGCACGTGTCCGATGCTCGTGCCGAGCCCCATCGCGGGCGTGACCTCGGTCGCGGCCGCTGCCAGCAGATCCTCCAAGTCCAGGGGCAGGGTGACCATCCGCACGCCATGCCCGTCCGCGGGCCGCTCCCATTGCTCGCGCGGACGGTCGGCGTAGAGCTCGATGCCCAGACCGTCAGGATCGCTCAGATACACAGCCTCCGAGACGCCGTGGTCGGCGGCGCCCTCGATCGCCCAGCGGCTGCCCGCGACGCGACGCAGGCTCTGAGCGAGCGCCGCGCGCGAGGGATGCAGCCAAGCCACGTGGTAGAGGCCCGTGCTCCCAACCGGCACCGGGGTGGGAGCCGCGATCTCGCTCAGCAGCAGCGCCGGGCGCTCCGGATCTGTGCCCAGCCGCGCGGTGCCCTCCTCGCGAGAGATCAGCCCCAGCCCGAGGACGCGCTCATAAAAGTCCGTGCTGCGCTCGAGGTCACTCACGGCCAGCTCTACCGAGCCGATGCGCAGACCCGGGTCGATCGGTGGCTGCTGTTGCTGCTCTGTTCCCATCTTGCTCTCTGAAGGACACTAGTACGGTACGCCGAAACCCGACCACGGGCTCTGCGAGTGGATAAGCTCGCGGTCGTGAACTTCCGCAAGCTCGGCTCCAGCGACATCGAGGTCTCTGACATCAGTCTCGGCTCATGGCTCACCTACTCCGGCGGGGTCGAGCGCGAGCAGGCCGAGGCGTGCGTGAAGGCGGCGTTCGATGCCGGCATCAACTTCATCGACACGGCCAACGTGTACGGGCGCGGCGCCTCCGAGACGCTTTTGGGCGAGGTGCTCTCCGGCTATGACCGCTCCTCATACGTGCTCGCCACAAAGGTCTACTTCGAAATGTCACCGCAAGACAGGGGCCTGTCGGCGGCGCAGATCCACAAGCAGATCGACGCCTCGCTCGAGCGCTTGCAGACCGACTATGTCGACCTCTACCAGTGTCACCGCTACGACGAGGACACGCCATTGGAGGAGACGATGACCGCGCTCACCGAGGTCGTGCGCTCGGGCAAGGCGCGCCACATCGGCTTCAGCGAGTGGCCGGTCGAGAAGATCGACGAGTCGCTCGCGCGGGTGGGTGGGTCCCCATCCATCGCACGGTGGGTGTCGAGCCAGCCGCAGTACTCGATGCTGTGGCGCGCGCCCGAGGCCGAGGTGATCCCGCTGTGCGAGCGCGAGGGGATCTCCCAGATCGTGTGGTCTCCGCTCGGGCAGGGCGTGCTCACGGGCAAGTACCGCCCGGGCGAGCCGCCGCCGGCCGACTCGCGCGCGGCAAGCGAGAGCATGAGCGGCTTCATCGGCAGGCTGACCGAGCCGCGCGTGCTCGAGGCTGTCGAGCGCCTGCGGCCCGTGGCCGAGCAGGCGGAGTTGACGATGGCGCAGCTGGCGCTCGCCTGGGTGCTGCGCCAGCCGAACGTCGCCTCGGCGATTGTCGGCGCCAGCCGCCCCGAGCAGGTGCACGCCAACGCCTCGGCCTCAGGGATTGTGCTCAGCGCGGACACGCTCGCCGCGGTGGACGAGGCGCTGGGCGACGTCGTCGTGCGCTGACGCCGCCCAGCCCACCAGCGCTTCTTTTAGGCCTTGACAGCGGAGATGTCGAGCAGGATCTTGACCTTGTCGCTGACCACCACGTTGCCCGACCCGAGCGCCGCGTTGAACTTCATCTCGTAGTCGGAGCGGTTGATCTGGGTGTTCGCGGACAGGCCCACGCGGGGGTTGCCCTGAGGGTCGGTCTCGGTGCCCTCGAGGGTCGCGTAGAGCGTCACCTCGTGGGTGACTCCGTGAATCGTGAGCTCGCCGATGACCTTGAACTCCTCGCCGTCGAGGGGAGTTATCTCAGTCGCCTGAAACGCGATCCGCGGGAACTGCTCGACGTCGAAGAAGTCGGCTGAGCGCAGGTGCGCGTCACGCTGGGGCTCGCGCGTGTTGACGCTACCGACCTCCACGGTGCCATTGGCCCGGGCGCCGTCCTCTCCGACTTCGAGCGTTCCCTCGAACTCGATGAACTGGCCCTTCACGGTCGCGATGCCCAGGTGCTTGACCTGGAACTCGACGCTCGAATGGACGGGATCGACCTTCCACGTCCCCGTGGGGAGGGAGGCCTGTGCGGCCTCGGTGGTCTGGATGGTGGCGGTAGCGGACTCGGTGGACATTCGACGCTTCCTTTCGTAGGGGGGAGAACGGGGTTGGGAAAGAATAGAGACAAGTTGCTTGCGCATACAACTATACACAAATGAGATGAGATTCGATGAGGAGATGAGACGAGGCCATCTCTCCTCGCATCCCTCGGCCGGGTGAGTCGGCCAGCGAGAGGTCGTGGGGGAGGGCGGATGCCCTGCGGAGCTCAGGAAGAGGCCCTGGGCTCGGCGGGATATGGGCTCTTGGGCTCTTGGGGGCTTTGGGCGCCTTGGGGGGCGGACGCCGCGGTCAGCGCGGCTGCACGACCAGCGTCTGAAACGCGCGGCCGACCGGGCCCTCTGCGTCGTGGAGCACGCTCTCAGCCGTGCCCATGCCTCCGCCGTGCAGCACCGTGCGCGCGTCGAGGCCGATCCACTCCCCGCGCGGCGCTCGCCACAGGTGGATCGTCAGATCCGCATTGATGAACAGGTACTTATCGAACGGCAGCGCCGCGCTCACGCCGTTGCCGAAGTCCGCGGTTCCCACCAGGCGCGTCAGCGCGCTCAGCGGCTCGCCCGGCAGGAGCGGCCGGCGCAACCGCATCCATACCCGGCCCGGTCCGAGCGCCCAGGGGTCGCTGAGCCAGCGCATCTCCATGCCCGTGCTCGCGAAGCTCGTGCCGGCATCTGGATTCAAGGCGAAATCGACCTCCTGCCCCAGCTCCGGCCCCGGCAGGGCCTCCCCCGGTGGCAGGGTCCCTGGTGGAAGGTCGCCAGGGACCGGCTGCACGCGCAGCGCGCTCGCGCGGCAGATCACCTGCCGATCGCTCCCGGCGCCGCCGCCGGAGGCGGTCCTCAGCTCGGCCGCCAGCTCCTGCACCCGCCTGCCGGCGCGCACCATCCGCGTGGACAGCTCCAGCGGCGCAAACGGGATCGGGCGCAGGAACTCAAATCCCAGCCGCGCGATCCTGAGCTCCGCACCGGGCTCCATCCGCTCGAACGCGGCTGTGATCAGCGCAGCCGGGGCGCCCCCGTGCAGCGCGCCCGGATCCCACGGTCCGCGCGCGTGCTCGGTCGGCGTGAAGCGCTCAGCAGCGCCGTCGACGAGGAAGATGCTCTCGGCCTCGGCCATCATTGGCGCGGCATCCTATTGACGGCTGCTCCCAACGGCGGTGCGGGCCGTTCTCGGCGGGTCCGTTTGCGCGCGGTGGTGGCTCAGTCGGCCGGCAACCGCGCGACGAACTCCGCCAGCTTGCCCGGGTCGCGCAGCGGCGGTCCATGACCGAAGCACGCGAGCGCCGGCCTCAGCTCTGCCAGCCTGCGTGCGGACTCGCGATTGCGCGCCGGGTCGGGCGTGAACCTGTCCGGGGGCAGGTGCAGGCCCGGGATGCCGGTGATGAAGTGCATGTTGCCGAGCACGTCGCCAACGATCAACACGCGGTCGGACTCGCGCCAGAAGGAGACGTGGCCGACGGAGTGCCCTGGAGTCTCGAGCACCGTGAAGCCCGCGACCTCATCGCCCTCGACGAGCGCGCGCGCGACGGGGTGCGCGGGCCCCACCCAAAAGTGCCGCTGCACCCACGTTGCCCATCCGCTGGAGGCCCCGGCGAGGGCGCCGGGCGTCTCCATCATCGGCACGTCGCCCTGCCCGCACCACAGCGGAATGCCAAGCCGCTCGCAGATCGCGTGGCTCGCCCCCTGGTGGTCGGGATGCGCGTGCGTCAGCGCGTGCGCGGTCACGGTCTTGCCGGCGATCTGGCGCATGATCCGTTTCTCCGCCTGCCTCGTCGCGGCGTCGATCAGGACGTCCCCGGCCACGTACACGTTGATCGCGTTACGCGGCCACCCGCTCAGCATGTGAATGTCTTTTCCAAGCTCTTTCATTTTCTCAAATCTTTCTATTTACATGGCTAGCAACCCTCATGTTCGCGACTGTTCCCAGGAGAACCCACGCACGGCGAAATAAAGGCCGAATGCTCCCCACAGTCCGATCACGGCCAGCGCATCGAGATGGCTGGAAAGGTTCGATCCGGTCACCATCGCCCCGGATAGTCCGTCGATCAGAGGCTTCAAGGGGAGGGCTTCGGCGATGGTTCTGAGGAACCCGGGGGCGCTCTTGGAGTCGAACACAAAGAACGAGATGAACACGACCGGGAGGAAGACGGCATTGACGTAGGCGGCGGTCGACTCGAAGTTGGGGATGGCATGGGCGAAGGCCACTCCCAGCGCGGCGAAGCACACGACGCCCGCCACCACGAACACGACCAGCTCGCCCCAGTGTCCGGGCCAGCCGATGCCGAACACCACCCGGCCGGCGAGCACGACGATCGCGATCTGCAGCGCCGTATTTGTGACCGCGTTCCCCGCCACACCGCCGAAGTAGGAGATCGTCTGCAGCGGTGTGCCCCTGATGCGCTTGAGCACCCCGCGCTCGCGCAGGAACACGATGTTGTAGGCCAGCGCAGTGAACGTGGTCGACATCACGCTCATCCCCGCGATCGCGGGCACGAGCTTGTTCAGATCGTGCTGATTCCCGCTGAGGATCGCTCCGCCCGCGGCCAGGAACAGCAGCGGCAGCACGAAGTTGAAGAACGCCGCGCTCGGGTTCCGCCAGAACATGCGCCGCTCGAGGCGATATTGGCGCCACGTAAGCGCGAGCGCGTCAGGCATCCGCCGTCAGCTCCAGGTAGACGTCCTCGAGCGTCGGGCGTCCCACGCTCAGCTCCTCCAAGCGCTCGCCCCGGGCCAGCGCCGCGCCGCTCAGCTCGTTGAGCAGCCGCGTGGGGTCGTCGGTCTGGCGCTCCACCAACTCGCCGCTCGCGTCGCGGTAGGCGACCCGATAGTGAGTGCCCCCGGGTGGGTGGCCGGGTGGGTGGGCCATCAATTCCCGCGGCGGGCCGATCGCGAGCACACGCCCATCCTTGACGATCGCGACGCGGTCGGCCAGCTCCTGGGCCTCGTCCAGGTAGTGCGTCGTCAGCAGGATCGTCTTGCCGAGGTCCCTCAGGCTGCGCACCGTCTCCCAGGCCGCGTGACGCGCGGCCGGGTCGAACCCGGTCGTCGGCTCGTCGAGGAAGACCAAATCCGGGTCGCCGATCAGCGCGAGCGCGAAATCCAGCCGGCGCAGCTGCCCCCCCGACAGCTTGCGGCTGCGCACGTCCCCCTGCTCCTCCAACCCGGCCAGCGCCAGCACCTCCTCGACCTCGCGCGGATGCGGGTAGAAGCTCGCCCAGTGCCTGAGCGCCTCGCGCGGAGTGATGTGGCTGTAGATCCCGCCGGACTGAAGCACGATCCCGATCCGCCGGCGCAGCTCGATCGACCTGCCGGCCGGATCGTGCCCAAGCACCGAAACCTCGCCGCTCGTGCGCTTCCTGTAGCCCTCGAGGATCTCGACTGTCGTCGTCTTACCCGCGCCGTTCGGCCCCAGCAGGCCGAACACCTCGCCGCGCCGCACCACTATGTCGATCCCCCGCACCGCCTCGTACTCGCCGTAGCGCTTGTGCAGGGCGCGCACCTCGATGGCCGGGACTGCGTCGTTCACGGCCTCATCATCCCAAGACCGCCGTGCGGCCCACGCGACCGGCTGGCGACCGGCGTTCTGCCTACCAGTGCACGCCTCGCGTCAACGTGGCCATCGCGATCTGCTCGAACGAGGCCTTCTCCTCGACGTCTGGCTGGCCCTTCGACGCGGCCGAGTCGGGGAACACGCGGTAGGCGAGGTGCAGGAGCCTGTCGACCGCTTTCGGCGACAGCGTGTAGGCGACCTCGCCAAAGGTTCCCAGGCGGGTGCCCATGTGCTTCGGGCGCGAGCGCAGCGCCTCGGAGATCATGTCGGCGGCCTCCTCCGGCGTGATCGCGGGGAACGCGTCGTACATCTTTGTCGGGGCGATCATCGGCGTGCGCACGAGCGGCATGTGGATCGTCGTGAACGTCACCCCGTCGCCGATCACCTCTGAAGCGACCACCCGCGTAAACGCGTCGAGCGCCGCCTTCGAGGCCACATAGGCGGAGAAGCGCGGCGGGTTCGTCTGCACGCCGATCGAGCTGATGTTCACGATGTGCCCCGATCCTCGCTCGCGCATGTGCCCAAGCAGCCCGATGATCAGCTTGATCGCGCCGAAGTAGTTGAGCTGCATCGTGCGTTCGAAGTCGTGAAAGCGGTCGTAGCTGAGCGCGATCGAGCGGCGGATCGAGCGCCCCGCGTTGTTCACGAGCATGTCCACATTCCTGTGGTCCGCCAGCACCCGCTCGACGAGCCGGTCGACCGACTCCATGTCGGCGATATCGGCCGCGTACACGTACGCGGTGCCGCCCGCGGCGACGATCTCGGCGCGCACTTCCTCGAGCTTCTCCACGTTGCGCGCCACGAGCAGCGGCACTCCGCCCGCGGCTGCGATTTTCAACGCGGTCGCCCGCCCGATGCCCGAGGAGGCGCCGGTGATCATCACGTGCTTGCCGCCGAGCTCCTCTTGCAGGCTGCGTCCTCTGCTGAGCGGAGCGTCCATCTCCCGCTCCCAGTAGTCCCACAGACGTGCCGCGTACTCTCCGAGCGCCGGCGGCTGCTCGAGCGGCGAGCCCGCCAGCGCCCCTCTGGCTTCGCGCGTGTCGAACCTCGGCTTCAGCTCCATGTGCGCGAGCACCTCCTCGGGTATGCCGAGCTCGCGCAGCGTGAGACTGCGCAGCTGGCGCCACGGCGGCAGCTGCATGGCCAGCGCCAGCGGCCACCGCGGCAGCGCGCCGGTCAGCCGCCTGTCGATGCTCACGGCGACTCGCGGCGCGTGCGCGGCCGCGGCGAACTCGTTGAACACCTCGTCCACGCGCTGGCCGCGCGGGTCGGTCAGGTGGAAGGCTCGGCCGTCGAGGTCGGGCTCGTGCGCGATGTGGTCGAGCGCCTCGGACACCCAGTCGACCGGGACCACGTTCGTCCTGCCCAGATCGAGGCCCACCAGCGGCAGCCACTCGGGGATCAGCCCGCGTGCGCGCTGGATCGCCTTGAAGAAGTAGTACGGCCCATCGACCTTGTCCATCTCACCCGTCAGCGAATCGCCCACCACGACCCCCGGGCGGTATACGCGCCAGGGCACGTATGGCTGATCGCGCACGATCCGCTCGGACTCGAACTTCGTCCGGTGATACGGCGAGGGCAGCTTCTGGCCCTCGTCGAACATCTTCTCCTGGAACGTCCCCCTGTACTCGCCGGCGACCGCGATCGAGGAGACATGGTGCAGACGCTCCGCGTCCAACGCCCGGGCCAGTTCCACCGCGTGGGTGGTCCCGCCGACGTTGACCGCGGTGTTCTGCTCGGCCGGCGCGGTCATGTCGTAGACGGCGGCGAGGTGGAAGAAGTGGGAGATCTTCCCGCGCAGCTCCTGTACCCGCTCGTGCTCCACCCCCAGCAGTGGCCTGCGCAGGTCCCCCACGACCGGCTGGATCCTCTTTCCCGCCGAGGCCCCCGCCACGACGCCCCAGCGCTCGATCAGGTCATCCAGCCGCCCGAGCGAGCTCTCGCGCACGAGCACGTACACCTTGCCTTGGCGCTTCTCCAGCAGCCGCTCGATGAGGCGGCGTCCGATGAAGCCCGTCGCTCCTGTGACGAAATAGGCCATCGCCCAGTCGAGGATATAGGGATGGGACCGCGGGCTGGGACCGCGCTCAGGGCCATCTGTCCACGAGATGGGGGCCCGCGCCCGTTCAGGCTCCCGCGCCGGCGCCTCCGCGGCCCTCTCCGGCGGCGAATCGCGCTGCGCCGCGCGCGCCCTCCGCGAACACTTCCGGCCCGGCCTTCGCCTCCAGGGCGAGTCCCTCCGAGAGCGTCATCCCCAGCCCCTCGATCGCCGCGCGCCGGTCGGCCAGCATCGTCTTCTGGGGGAATCGCGCCAGTCCCTCGGCGAGTGCCAGCGCGCGCTCTGTGTGGGCGCCGGGCGGGACGACCTCGGTGAGTAGGCCCATCGCCAGCGCCTCCGCGGCGTCGATCATGCGCCCCGTCAGGATCAGGTCGAGCGCCCGCCCCAGCCCGACGATACGCGGTAGGCGCTGCGTCCCGCCGTCGATCAGCGGCACGCCCCAGCGGCGCTCCGGATACCCGAGCGTCGAGCTCTCGGTCGCGATCCGCAGGTCGCACCACAGCGCGAGCTCCAACCCGCCCGCCAGGCAGAACCCCGAGATCGCCGCGATCGTCGGCTTGGACGGAGTCAACCGCGTGAAGCCCATCGGCCCCTCCTTCGACATCAGCCTGCCCGCCATCGTCTCCGTCGCCTTCAGGTCCGCCCCCGCGCAGAAAGAGATGGGGCCCGCGCCGGTCAGCACGAGCACCCGGGCGTCATCGTCGGCCTCGAAGCGCATGTAGGCCTCGTGCAGGGCGACCGCTGTGGGGCCGTCCACCGCGTTGCGCCGCTCCTGGCGGTCGATCGTCACCAGCGCAGCAGCGCCCTGTCGCTCGTAGTGGACCGGCGGCGCAAGCCCAGTCGCCTGGGGCTCGCTCATCCTCGCCCCACCGATCGGCTCTGAGTGGGTGCCCCTACCAGCCGCCGCGCCACTGGGCGTTGCCCGCCAGCGCCTTGTGTGCGGCCTTGCGCGCTTCCTTGCGCTTCTCCAAATGCCGCTGCAGCATGCTCATCACGAATACAAACGTCGGAAAGAACACGATCAAGATGAAGCCGGCGTCCGTCACGACTTTGTCGTTCGTCGCCCCATAGAACCCGCGCCCGTCGTTGTACGCCGCGGCCGTCGGGGCGAACACAAGGGAGGCCAGCAGCGCGAGCGTGAACAGGCTGAGCGGCAGACGGCGCGTCATCGTTGGCGGATCCTACCGGAGGCCGGGGGCGCCTCGCCGGGATGTGACTTCTGACCGTTCTGGGCGCCACGGCAGTCACGACGGCCAGACCCTACCTAGTATCACGGACCGATGGCCGTACTGATCGCCTCAGACCTGCACAAGGACATGGCCGGGCAGCCGCTGCTGCGCGGCGTGTCATTCAAGCTCGAGCGCCGCGAACGGATGACGATCGCCGGGCGCAACGGCGCGGGCAAGACCACGCTCTTGCGGATGCTCGCCGGCGAGACGTCGATCGACCGGGGAGAGCTCAGCCTCGCGAAGGGCGCGCGGATCACGCTGCACGACCAGCGCCCCCCGCGGGAGCGGGGCCTGCCGCTGCGTGAGTACGTGCTCTCAGGTTGTGCCGAGGAGCTCGCGATCGAGGCCGAGCTGGCCACCCTCGAGAGCAAGATGGCCGACGGGCAGACCGACGAGGCGCTGCTCGCCCGTTACAGCCGCGCGCAGGCGCTCCTCGAGGCGCGCGGCGGCTACCTGTGGCGCGACCGCGCCACTTCGATGGCGCGCGGTCTGGGATTCGCCGAGGAGGATCTCGACCGCGGGTTGGACAGCTTCTCCGGCGGGCAGCTCACGCGTGCCTCGCTCGCGCGCGCGCTGGCCACATCGGTGGATGTGCTGCTGCTGGACGAGCCCACCAACCACCTCGACATCGAGTCGTTGGAGTGGCTCGAGCAGACGCTCGTCGGGCTGGACGCAGCGGTCGTGCTCGTCGCGCACGACCGCTGGTTTCTCGAGGCCGTCGGCACCGCCGTGCTGGAGCTCGAGGCCGGCCGTTCACGCTTCTTCGCCGGGACCTGGCATCGGTGGCGTCGCGAGCAGGCGGCCCGTGAGCTGGCGCTGGGCCGGGCGATCGACAAGCAGCAGGCCGAGATCGAGCGCATGGAGCGGTTCATCGAGCGCTTCCGCGCCAAGGCCACCAAGGCGCGCCAGGCGCAGTCACGGGTGAAGGCGCTGGCCAAGATCGAGCGGATCGAGCGCGATCCAAAGGATGGAAAAGGCCTCGAGTTCGCGTTCGCCGCACCCGAGCGCTCAGGCAGGGTGAGCTTTGAGCTGCATGACGGGCGTATCGAGGTCGGTGGCGAGAGCGGAGGTGGGGCGGGCGGGAATCCAATCGTCCTGCTCGAACACGCCGAGCTGTGGCTCGAGCGCGGCGAGCACGTCTCGCTCGTGGGGCCCAACGGGTCCGGCAAGACCACCCTGATCGAGACGCTCGCCGGACGCCGCGCCCTCGCGGCCGGGAAGTTGAGCACCGGGCACAACGTCACGGTCGGCTACCTCTCCCAGCACGCCGAGGAGCTGGGCGCGGGCGGCGCTCAGAGCCAGAGCGTCGTCGAGGCGATCCAGCGCGACACCGGCCTGAACCAGGGCCGGGCGCGGGCGCTGCTCGGGCGCTTCCTGTTCTCCGGCGAGGACGCGGACAAGCCGCTGGACGGCCTCTCCGGCGGCGAGCGCCGGCGCCTGTCGCTGGCGGTGCTGGTCAACTCCGGCGCGAACGTCCTGATCCTCGACGAGCCCACCAACCACCTCGACATCGAGAGTCGCGAGGCGCTCGAGGACGCGCTGCGCGCCTTCACGGGCGCGATCCTGCTCGTCTCCCACGACCGCGCTCTGCTCGACGCGGTCGGCACGCGCACGGTCGCCGTCGAGGAGCGCACGCTGCACAGCTACGTCGGGGGCTGGCCCGAGTACGTGCGCGTGCGCGAAGAGCGCCGGTCTTCGGCGACGGGCGCCGGCGAGAAAGTGGGCTCGCGCGCAGCGCGAGGTGGTGCAGAGACAGAGCGAGCCACCGCCAACGGATCGGGGCCGCGCGCGACGGGATCGGGGCCGGATAGGACCGGGTCTCGAGCTTTGAAGAGCGCCGTCGAGGCGAAACCGAAGGGGCCGTCCAAGAACCGACTCAGCGAGCAGCAGAAGGCCGAGCGCGCCGTCGAAGACGCCGAGTCCGCGCTGCGCGCGCTCGAGGACGAGCTGGCCGATCCGGCGGCTTGGGCCACGCAATACGAGTCCGCGAAGTCCGAGGCTCGCCACACGGCCGCGCGGCGCGCCGTCGAGGCCGCCTATGAGCGCCTCGAGGCGCTCGTGGACTGAGAGCTTGTTTCAGAATAGGCGGTGTGGTCGGGGTGTTCATGGAAGATTGAATGCCCACCCACCCGGCAGATCGGATGCCCGCCCACCCGGCGAAACGCATGCTGCCGATCATCCAGGATCGCCCAGCATGCGCGAGTCGTCACGTGGCGACGATCGAAGATCCACGGGATCTTCGATCGGTCCAGCGCCGTGTAAAGATCCCACCCACCCACCCGCATCCGGCGTGCTGATCTTTCTGAAACAGGCTCCAAGAGCGCCTGATCGATCTAAACTGCTCCCATGGACCGGTTGAAGACCGCGCGCAACGTGGCGATCGTCGCTTTGATCGCCGCCGCGGTCTACGTCCTGCCCGGTGGCGGGCGCGCGGCGAGCACTTTCGAAGCGCTCCTCTATGTAGCGTTCGCCATCGGGATCGCCTATCTCGGGCTGCGTCTCTACCGCGAAAACCGTGTAGCCCTGCACGGCCTCGGCGACCGCCACCGGGCGCTCTTCTACGGCGCGCTCGCGGGTGTCCTATTCGCGCTCACCGCCCGCGTGCGCATGTGGCAGACGGGCCTCGGCGAGCTCGTCTGGTTCGCTCTCGTCGGCTTCCTCGCTTACACCCTGCTCACCGTCTATCGCCACTGGCGTAGCTACTGACGTCGGCGGGCGCCGTAGGCGCCGTGGCGGGCGCCTCCTATCCTCGGGGGGTGGCAACAACCGAGGCATCATCGAGCGGCACCGACGACGCGGAGGCCAGCCTCTCAGAGCAACGCAAAAGTCTGCCCGACCAGCCCGGCGTGTACTTGTTTCGCGACGGCAAAGGCCGCGTTGTGTACGTCGGCAAGGCCAAGTCCGTGCGCAAGCGCGTAGCGTCGCACTTCGCCAAGGGCGGGCGGGGCACGATGTCCAGCAGTCCGGGCCACTCGGAGATGGTCGCGAGCGTCGAGCACATCGAGTGCGTGGTCGTCGCCTCCGAGGCGGAGGCGCTGTTGGCGGAGCAGAGCTTCATCAAGCAGTACCGCCCCCGCTTCAACATCCGCCTGCGCGACGACAAGTCCTACCCGTTCATAGCGATCTCCCTCGACGAGGACTTTCCGCGCGTGTACTTCACGCGCGAGCGCCACCGTCCCGGCCGGGCGTACTTCGGCCCGTACTCCAACGCCAAGCGCGTGCGCGGCACGTTGGAGGTGCTCGCGAAGGTGTTCATGTTCCGCTCCTGCACCGGTCCCGAGCCGGGACGGCGCAGCGGCAGCCCATGCCTGGACTACTACATCAAGCGCTGCGAGGCGCCGTGCGTGGGTTACGTGTCGAGGGACGACTACCGCAAGAACATCGATGGCGTGGTCGACTTCCTCTCCGGGCGCTTCGTCGCGATCGAGCGCGACTTGAAGGCGCGGATGCACGCGGCCGCGGCGGCGGAGGAGTTCGAGCAGGCGACGCTCGAGCGCAACCGGCTGCGCGCCGTGCATTCGCTGCTGGAGCGCCGGCGCGTGACGAACGAGTCCGTCGGCACGCTCGACGCGATCGCGGTGGCCGTGGATGGGAAGGAGGCCAACGCCCAGGTCTTTCAGGTGCGCGACGGGGTGCTCTCAGATCGTCAGTCCTTCTATCTCGCAAACATCACCGAGCGGGGAGTGGCGGAGGTGGCTGAGGAGTTCATGCTGCAGTACTACTCCGGGCACATGTCGATCCCCGCGCTGCTCGTCGTCCAGCGCGAGCTCGTCCGCGGCGTGGGCATCGGGGACGAGGGCTCCACCGGCGGTGGTTCCACCGGGGAGGGCTCCACGCTTTCCCCACTGGCTGAGGCGCTCGCCAGCAAGCGCGGCGGGCCGGTCGAGTTGCGCGCCGCCGAGCGCGGCGAGAAGCGCCGCATCCTCGAGCTCGCCGAGCGCAACGCGCGACTGGCGCTCGACCAGGAGCGGCTGCGTTCAGAGCGCCGTCGCTCCATACGCGTGGAGGCGGTCGAGGGGCTCCAGCTGGCGCTCGGCCTCGACGTGCCGCCGGTGAGGATCGAGTGCTTTGACATCTCCAACCTGGGCGGCACGCACACCGTCGCCTCGATGGTCGTGTTCGAGGGCGGCGCCCCGAAGAAGGCCGACTACCGCCGCTTCAAGATCCGCACGCTGGCGGAAGGCGACTCCGACGACTACGCGGCGATGGCGGAGGTCCTCGCCCGGCGCTTCGCGCAGTGGGAGCTGCAGGCCGATATCTCCCCGCACGACCCCGCCTACGACGCGAGCTTCGCATCGCTGCCGAACGTGGTCGTGATCGACGGCGGCAAGGGCCAGCTCGCGGCGGGAATCCGACCGTTGCGCGGTTTTCGCGAGCGCGGCGTCGCGGTGGTGTCGCTGGCGAAGCGCATCGAGGAGGTGTTCATCCCGGGACGCGCGGCGCCACTGGTGCTCGATCACTCAACGCCCGAGCTGCAACTGCTCCAGCGTGTGCGCGACGAGGCGCACCGCTTCGCGATCACCCACCACCGCGTCCGCCGCGACAAGGCGATGACGTCCTCGCTGCTCGACGAGCTCCCCGGGGTTGGCCCGGCGCGCAAGCGCGCGCTGCTCGAGCACTTCGGCTCCCCCGAGGCGGTCGTGGCGGCCTCGCGCGAGGAACTCCAGGCGGTTCAAGGGCTACCCGCCAAGATCGCGCGTGAACTCCACGGGCGCCTGCATCGCGCCGGCTGAGCCGGCCGCTGAGCTTCGCGATGCGGCGTCCTTGCGAGCGGGCGGAGGTCGACGGGCTCTCCGACCGGGGCACACGGCCCGGAGGGCTGGGTCCCGCGGGTTCCCCGCTTATTGACGCGATTATCCGCTGAGCGCGGCACAATGAGGGAGATGGCCGTCATCAGGTCCCTGCGTCCACAGCCCCAGTCGAGCGAGCCGGTCGTGGAGTCGCGCCTCCAGGATCTCGTGGTGATCACCGGCTTTTCCGGCGCCGGCAAGTCGACCGCGATGAACGTGTTCGAGGACGCGGGGTACTTCTGCGTCGACAACCTGCCCCCGGAGATGATCCGCTCGCTGGTCGAGCTATTCATGCACAAGGGCTCCAAGGTCGAGCGCGCCGCGGTGGTCTCAGACGTGCGTGGGGGCGTCTACTTCGAGGCGCTGCGCGAGGTCGTGGACGATCTCGACGCGCTCGATATCACCCACCACGTGCTGTTCCTCGAGGCCGCCGAGCAGACGCTTGTGACGCGCTACAAGGAGACCCGCCGGCGTCATCCGCTCGCACCCGAGGGCAGCGTCGCGGCCGGGGTGGCTGCCGAGCGGGCGCTGCTCGAGCCGCTGCGCAGCCGCGCGGACATGGTGATCGACACGACCGGCATGTCCGCGGCGATGCTGCGAGGGAAGATCGCCGATGAGTTCCTGCCCCGCAAGACCGCCGGCAGGCTCGCGCTTCAGTTCATGAGCTTCGGCTTCAAGCACGGCCCTCCACGCGAGGAGGATCTCGCGTTCGACGTGCGCTTCCTGCCCAACCCCCACTGGGAGCCCGAGCTGCGCGACCTGACCGGTCGCGACGAGCGGGTGATCGAGTACATCGCCCGCGATGGGCGGCTGGAGCAGCTATATGAGCATCTGCATCCCCTGCTGGATTTCCTGCTGCCACAGTACGTCGCCGAGGGCAAGGCGCACCTGGTGATCGCGATCGGCTGCACTGGTGGGCGCCATCGTTCGGTCGCGATCGCAGAGCACCTGGCCGAGCGCTACCGCGACCACGACGATCTCGACGTGGCGGTCGCCCACCGCGACATCGACAAGCGCCCCGGGGGCTCCTGAGGGCAGGCCCGGACCGATCCCTCGGCCCGGCCCACGGAACCGGGCGCTGATAGCCTCCCCCGCGCACACGCCGGGCGACGGAGCAGCGCTCCTGAGGCCCGGCATCGTTCATTTTCGCTCCAGGAGGCAATGAATGCCCGTACGCGTGGGGATCAACGGATTCGGTCGGATCGGCCGTAACATGTTCCGCGCCGCCAAGGCTCGGGGGGATGAGGTTCAAGGAGAGATCGAGTGGGTGGCGGTCAACGACCTGACCGACTCCGCGACGCTCGCGCACCTGCTCAAGTACGACTCGATCCTGGGTCCCTACCCGGGCACCGTGGGCGCCAGTGGAGAGAGCGCGCTGGAGGTGGACGGGCGCGCCCTTCAGGTGCTGGCCGAGCGCGACCCGGCGGCCTTGCCGTGGGGAGAGCTGGGCGTGGACGTGGTGATCGAGTCGACGGGGCTATTCACCGATCGCGACAGCGCCGCCAAGCATCTGGCCCAGGGCGCCAAGAAGGTGATCATCTCGGCGCCGGCGAGCGACCCGGACGCGACGGTGGTGCTGGGGGTCAACTTCGACGAGGTTTACGACCGCGAGAAGCACGATGTGATCTCGAACGCGTCGTGCACGACGAACTGTCTGGCGCCCGTGGCGAAGGTCGTGAACGACACCGTCGGGATCAAGCACGGATTGATGACGACGATCCATGCCTATACGGCCGATCAGCGCTTGCAGGACCTGCCGCACAAGGACCTGCGTCGCGCGCGAGCGGCCGCGATCAACCTGATCCCCGCGTCCACCGGTGCGGCCAAGGCGATCGGGCTGGTGATCCCCGAGCTTCAGGGCAAGCTGCACGGCTTCGCGGTGCGCGCGCCCGTGCCGACCGGGTCGGTCGTCGATCTCACCGTCGAGTGCAACCGCGAGACGAGCGTCGAAGAGGTCAACGCGGCGCTGAAAGCAGCCGCGGAGAGCGGCGCGCTGGCGGGGATCATGCGATACACGGAGGACCCGATCGTCTCGAGCGACATCGTGCAGTCGCCGTTCTCCTCGATCGTGGACTCGTTGCTGACGGCGGTCATCGACCGCACAATGCTGAAGGTGGTGGCGTGGTACGACAACGAGTGGGGCTACTCGAACCGTTTGGTGGACCTGGTGCAGAGGGTTCTGTGAGCCGACGATGGCGTCCCGCCAGCCCGCTTGTTCGTCTGGCTGGCGCGACGGTACAGACGATCTGTCGGGGGGTATCGTGAAGGAGCACGAAGAGATCGGAGACAGTCGATGAGGAGCATTGACGACCTGGACGTGCACGGCAAGAGGGTGCTCGTGCGCGTTGACTTCAACGTGCCGCTGGGGGAGGACAGCGACGCGGCGGCCGGCGGCGTTCCGCTGGTGAGCGACGACACACGCATCGCCGCGGCGCTTCAGACGATCGAAGAGCTGCGCGCCGGGGGAGCACGACTGATCCTGGTCTCGCATCTGGGCAGGCCGGAAGGAAAGCCTGTGCCGGAGCTGTCGCTGGCGCCGGTGGCCGATCGCCTTCGCGAGCTGACGAGCGCGAAGGTGACGCTGGCGCCGGCGGTAGTGGGCGATGAGGTGAGCGCGCTGGCGGAGGAGCTGGGCGAGGGCGAGATCTTGGTGCTGGAGAACGTGCGCTTCGAGCCGGGCGAGACGAGCAACGACCCCGAGTTCGCGGCCGAGCTGGCGGCGCTGGCGGACCTGTACGTCGACGATGCCTTCGGCGTGGCCCATCGTTCCCATGCGAGCAACGAGGGCGTCACGCACCTACTGCCAAGCGCGGCCGGGCGGCTGCTCGAACGGGAGGTCAAGACGCTCACGGGAATCCTCGAGCATCCCGATCACCCGCTCGTGGCGATCGTGGGCGGCGCCAAGGTGGCTGACAAGATCAAGGTGATCGAGCGCTTCCTCGCGGTGGCCGACGTGGTGATGATCGGCGGCGCGATGTGCTTCCCGTTCCTCTGCGCGCAGGGGCACACGGTGGGAACGTCGCTGTGCGACGACGAGGACGTGGAGCACGCGCGCAGCGCGCTGTCGCGCGCCAGCGATACGCACGCGCCGCAACCCGGCCGAGCGCGTCTGCTGGTGCCGAACGATCTTGTGATCGGCGAGCGCCTGGCGGCGGATGCGGAGCACCATGTGCTCGACGGGGTGGAGGTGCCGGCGGGCTGGATGGGCCTTGACATCGGTCCCAAGACGGTGGCGCGCTACACAAGCGTGATCACGAGCGCCGGCACGGTGTTCTGGAACGGCCCGATGGGCGCGTTCGAGGTGGAGCCGTTCGCGGCGGGAACGCGCGCGGTGGCGAAGGCGGTGGCGAGCGCGAAGGGCATGACTGTGGTGGGGGGCGGAGACTCGGTGGCGGCGCTGGCGCAGTTCGGGCTGGAGCACGCGGTGGATCACCTGTCGACGGGCGGTGGCGTGACGCTCGAGCTGGTGGAGGGCGCGACGCTTCCGGGTGTGCAAGCGCTGGACGGCGCAGGGGTGGTCTCCTGATGGCTGGAGCTCGCACCCCCCTGATCGCCGGTAACTGGAAGATGTACAAGACCGAGGCAGAGGCGGAGGAGTACATACAGGCGCTGCTGCCCCGCGTCTCAGCCGTCGACGGCGTGGACGTGGCGATCTGCGTGCCGTTCACCGACCTGCGCGCGATGATCGACAGCGCGCGGGGATCGCGGGTCGAGGTGTACGCGCAGAACATGCACTCCGAGCCGCAGGGAGCGTTCACGGGCGAGGTATCGGCGTCGATGTTGAGCGAGCTGGACGTGCGCGGCGTGGTGCTCGGCCACTCCGAGCGCAGGGCGATGTTCGGAGAGACCGACAAGGCGCTCGCGCTGAAGGTCCCCGCGGCGCTCGCGGCGGGCTTGGCGCCGATTCTGTGTGTGGGGGAGACGGAGGATGAGCGCGACAACGACGACACCGACCGCAAGCTCCGCCAGCAGATCAAGGACGACCTCGCGGGGGTGGGAAACGAGCGGCTCCGAGAGGTGACGATTGCCTATGAGCCGATCTGGGCGATCGGCACCGGCAAGGTGGCGACCCCGGAGCAGGCGCAGGAGGCGATCGCGTTCATCAGGGCACTCGTGGGCGACCGCGACAAGCAGGCCGCTGCAGAGGTGCGAGTCCTGTATGGAGGGTCGGTGAAGCCCGAGAACGCGGCTGAGCTGCTCGCGCTCCAGGATGTGGACGGCGCGCTCGTCGGCGGGGCGTCGCTGCAAGCAGAGTCGTTTGCGCAGATCGTGGCCGCCGCCGCACCAACGCCTGCGGCATGACCACCCTTCCAGCAGGTCTCCAGACGCTCCCGGCGCCGAGTGTGTGCCTGATCGTTCTCGACGGCTGGGGTCTGGCCGAGGCGGGCCCCGGTAACGCGGTCTCGCTGGCGCGCACCCCGGTGTTCGACGAGCTGTGGGATGCATATCCGCATACGACGCTCGAAGCCTGCGGCCGCGCGGTCGGCCTGCCGGAGGGCCAGATGGGCAACAGCGAGGTCGGCCACCTGAACCTGGGCGCCGGCGCGGTGGTGCGTCAGGATCTCGTGCGGATCAACGACGCGATCGCGGACGGGACGTTCGCCACCAACCCCGTGCTGCGGGCCGCGTTCGACGGACCCGGGCGAGTGCACCTGTTGGGCCTCGTCTCAGACGGGGGCGTGCACTCCTCGCTCGACCATCTGTTCGCGCTGATCGCGTGTGCCCGTGAACACGCCGATACCGGGGGCGCCGGTGAGCAGAAAGACGTGATCGTGCACGCGTTCACCGATGGGCGCGACACATTGCCGCACGCGGGCGCCCGCTTCCTGGCCGCGCTGGACGCGGCCGAGGGCGCGCGTGTCGGCTCGGTCGTGGGCCGCTACTGGGCGATGGACCGCGACCGGCGCTGGGACCGGACGCAACGGGCGTACGACATGCTCGTGCACGGCCGGGCGCCGCACCATGCCGACAGCGGCGAGGAGGCTGTGCGCGAGGCCTACGCGCGGGGGGAGACCGACGAGTTCATCGAGCCGACGCTCGTCGGCGACGACGCCACGATTCGGCCCGCAGACAGCGTGATCTGCTTCAACTTCAGGCCCGACCGGATGCGCCAGATGACGCGGGCGCTGGCCGAGCCCGGGCTCGGGCAGACCGGGCCGTCAGCGAAGCGTGAGGAGGAGCTTCCCGGCTGGACCGGGCGTGAGGGCGCCCAGCCGGTCGAGCGGTACACAACGCTGACCGAGTACGAGGAGGGTTGGCCCTACCCGATGGCCTTCCCGCCGGAACGCCCGCAGGTGACCCTCAGCGGCGTGCTGGCGCGCGCCGGCGCACGCCAGCTGCATGTGGCGGAGACCGAGAAGTACCCGCACGTGACGTATTTCTTCAACGGCGGCGATGAGGCGCCGCTTGCGGGCGAGCGGCGCGAGCTGGTGGCCTCGCCACGTGACGTGCCGACATACGACCACAAGCCACAGATGAGCGCGCGGGCGGCGGCTCAGGCGTTCATGGCCGCGTGGAGGGAGGAGGGGTTGGGCGGGTATCGGTTCGCGATCATCAACTTCGCGAATGCCGACATGGTCGGACACACGGGCGTGATCGAGGCCGCGGTGAAGGCGATCGAGACCGTCGACGAATGTCTGGGGCAGGTGGTGGCCACCGTGCACGAGCACGGCGGCGCGTGCGTCGTGACGGCCGACCACGGGAACGCCGATCACATGCTCGAGCCCGACGGCAGCCCGAACACGGCGCATTCGCTGAACGAGGTGCCACTGATCGTGACCGTGCCGGGGCTGAAGCTGAGGGCGGGCGACGGGATCCTGGCGGACGTCGCGCCGACGGTGCTGGACTTGCTGGGGATCGAGCAGCCGGCGGAGATGACCGGGCGTTCGTTGATCGAGCAGTGATGAGATCCTTTTGAAAAGGGACGGCCTACCCGCCGTCTGGGCGGGCGCGCGGATGGAACGAGGAGACCGATGGACAATCCAGATATGAGCGGGAAGAGACTCCGAGCGCGGAGGGTGCTTGCGGCGTTCTTCATCGGCGCAGGCGTGAACCACTTCGTGATTCCGGGTGTCTACAAGCGGATCGTGCCGCCCGGCCTGGGCGACCCCGAGACGCTCGTGCGAGTCAGCGGCGTAGCGGAGGTCGCGGGCGGGGTGGGCGTGCTGCTGCCGCGGACGCGCCGGCTGGCTGGGTTCGGCCTGGTCGCGCTGCTCGCGGCGGTGTTCCCAGCGAACGTCCACATGGCTCGCAACCCGGAGAAGTTCGAGAAGATTCCGGCCTGGGCGTTGTATGCGCGGTTGCCGCTACAGCCGCTGATGATGTGGTGGGCATGGCGGGCGACACGGCGATAGAGCGCCCGATCGCGCCGCCGGTGGGCAGGGACGGCGCGATCGGTGGGCAAGCCGACAGCAGCGCCCACACCGGGACGCAGGCGGACGCTGCTATGTTCGATTGAGAAGGGATTCGGGTTCCAAGCGACATCATGTCCACCGCGACCGCCGTCAAGGTTCCCCTCGGGGAACGAGAGCCCCTCAGCGAGGGAGACCGATCGGAGATCGGCCAACGCGCGTGGCGCAGCTTCCTGAGAGCGCATGCCTGTCTGGCCAAGCGTTTGGACGCCGAACTCGAGCGGGCGCACCGGCTGCCGATGACCTCGTATGAGGTACTGCACCATTTGGAGGGTGCGAGCGGGGGACGCATGCGGATGTGCGACTTGGCTGAGCAGGCACAGCTCTCGCGCAGCGGCCTGACACGACTGGTCGATCGCTTGGAGCGGGAGGAGCTGCTGGAGCGCTGCTCCTGCGAACACGACGCCCGTGGGTCCTACGCCTGCCTGACCGACACCGGGCGCGAGCGGCTGAAGGAAGCGCGCGGGACGCACCTCGCGGTAGTGAGAGAGCACTTCTTCTCGCGCTTCTCCGAGCACGAGCTGAGCGCACTGGCAGACATGTGGGAGCGCATCGCGCCCTGCAACGGCAACGGCTGCTGAGCGGGCGTCATAAGAACCTGTTTCAAGATAGGCGGTGTGGTCGGGGCGTGCATAGATCAAGCTGGGACTGATCGGATGCCCACCCACCCGGCGAAGCGCATGCTGGTGGCATGCGCAAGCCATCATGTGACGACGATCGAAGATCTCATCGATCTTCGATCGGTCCAGCGCCGTGTCCAGGTGCGTATCCGGGCGTGCCGATCTTCTTGAAACAGGTTCTAAGAGGGCGCTCAAGCACGATCGATCCCTACCGTTGCTCGCGCCGATGGCGGCGGTGCATGTAGAGGCCGCTCAAGATGGCGATCAACACGGCCGCGAGACCGTACAGGCCGAAGGCCTGGATCGCGTTGCTCGCGGAGTGGCCGACGAAGTAGGCGATCAGGCCGATCGCGCTCGCCCAGCAGATCCCGCCGAGGGCGTTCCAGAGGAAGAACGAGCGCCAGCGCATGCGCGTGGCGCCGGCCAGCCAGGAGGCCCATACGCGTAGACCAAGGATGAAGCGCCCGAAGAACACGGCCTTGGGGCCGTGGTGTTCAAAGAAGGGCTCGCCAGTCGCCAAGACCTCCAGGCGTTGGCGGTGAAAGCGGCCGGGGCGTTCGAGCAGCCAGCGCCCTCCACGACGGCCGATTTGGTAGCCGATGTTGTCGCCCACGATCGCCGCGGCGGCGGCCAGAGGGATGACGAGCTCGATTTTGAGCTTGCCCTGCGAGGCGAGCACGGCGGCGGCGATCAGCGCGGTCTCGCCCGGAATGGGAACTCCGGATGACTCGGCCATTACGAGGATGAACAGCAGCGGGTAGCCGGAGACTTCGACGAGGTGCTTGACGTTGAGGAGGGACGCGAGCATGGGACGCGCTCTATCTGTGACGCCGCGGCGTCAACGCCTTATTTGGTGTTTTCCGCAACGAGCTGTTTGAGCGCCGAGGACGCCTGCTGGACGTCGGAGTAGACGACGTTGCGCAGCACGATCTTGGTTGGCCCGGGCGCCGTGGCGATGACCACGGCGACGATCGCCAAGGCGAGCACGAGCAGCGCGAACAGGGCGACGAGGAGGCGGTTCCGCTTACGCCTGCGCCTGGGAACCGAGGTCTGAGCGACGATCGGAGCCTCACGTCTCGGCGGTCCGGGGCGAGGCCGGCGGGGAGTGACGGCGCTCCTCGGAGCCGCGCCGCTGGCCGATCCACGACTGCTCGGGAGCAGGCTCGTCGCCTCGGTCATTGGTCCCCGCCCGCCCCGCCCGCCCCGTCCCTCCGCGCCGCGCGCCCCTTCGGGACGCTCGCCGGGGGCGATGCCGTGCGCGCCGTCGGTCAGCGCGCGCCCCATCTCGCGGGCGGTCGCGTAACGTTCGCGCGGGTCGAGCGCGAGCGCGATCGCGACCGCGTCGGCCAGCTCGGGACCGACGGCGGCGACGAGCGTGTCGAGCGTGGGTGGCTCCTCCTGTTGCTGCTTCAGTGCAAGCTCCGTGAGTGAGGTTGCCTCGTAAGGCAGGCGCCCGGAGAGCAGCTGATAGGTGACGACGCCGAGTGCGTAGAGGTCGGCGCTAGCCCCAGCCTCCTCGCCGCGGGCCTGCTCGGGCGCCAGGTAGGCGGCGGTGCCGAGGACCGAGCCGACCTGGGTGATGCTCGACTGCTCGGTGGCCTTCGCGATGCCGAAGTCGGCCAGCTTGACCTCGCCCTCGCGCGCGCGCAGCAGGTTGCCCGGCTTGACGTCGCGGTGGACGACGCCATGACGGTGCGCGTAGTCAAGGCCCTCGCATGCCTGCTCGACGATCGAGACCGCCTCGTCCACCTCGACCCAGCCGTCATCGCGCAGGATCTCCGCGCACGAGGATCCTTCGATGTACTCCATCACGATGAAATGCCGACCGGAGCCCTCGTCGAGACCGGAGTCAAAGACCTGTACGATGTTCGGATGGACCAGGCGCGCCGCCGCCTGCGCCTCACGCTGGAAGCGCGACACGAATGTGGGGTCATCCGCGAGGTGCTCGGCCAGCAGCTTGACCGCCACCTGGCGCTCCAAGCGCTCATCGAGCGCGAGATGGACCGTGGACATTCCGCCGAAACCCAGCCGGTCTCCCAGACGGTAGCGCCGGGCGATGATGTCGCCATCGCTCATCTGCGCGCCCCCGGTTTCCGCCGCGCGTCGCCGCGCGTCGCCGTCGCCGCGCTCATTTGCCGTTTTCCTGCCCGCCCACGCCGACTCCCGCTCCGCCCGCTTCTCCGACCCCCGTGCCGCCTCCCTGTCCAGGGCCGGCGCCCTGTGGAGGGCCGGCTCCCTGTGAGTTTTCGCTACCACCCGCTCCGGGCGCGGGCGTGCCGCCCCCCGGACTCGAGGTCGTGGGGGCAGGAGTGGTCGGTGTGGTCTGGGTGCTCGTCGTCTGCGTGGTGGTGGGCGTGGTCGCCGTCGACTGGGTTCTTGTCGTGGTCGTACGTGGCGCGGGACTCGTCACGGTCGTCTGTGGGAGCGGCTGCGCGCAGAGTGTGAGTGCGCGCGAGCGCAGGTTCGTGATGCCCTGGCTGAGCTTTTCGCGCAGACCCGCATCGACCGTAGTGGGCAGTGCGTTGAAGTCCTGCTCTGTCTTGCGTATCGCTTCAGCGGTGGTCGTGCAGCTGCCGTCACCGTTCTGCGCGGCCTGCGCGACGGCTTCGAAGTCGCTCTGCAACGGCCCGGCGCTCGCGGCGGGGATCAGGCCCTTACCGGAGCTCCCGCAGGAGACGAGCAGGGCAGCGGCGACGCCGAGCAGGGCGGCCAAGGCGGCGCGCAGGATTCCGGTCCGGCGATGGCGCATGGTCATTGACCGTACTCCAGGCGCTCGGCGAGCGAGTCCGGCAGCCGCGCCGCGCGGATTGCGGTCGCGGCGCCGGCCACGTCGTAGGCCGTGCGCCGGAAGGACGCGGTGAGGCCTTCCAGGTCCAGCAGCAGCCAGGAGGCGCGCGGGTCGCCGTCGCGCGGCTGGCCGACGCTGCCGGGGTTGAGCAGCCATTCGCCGGCGGTGAGGTCGAGTTGCGCGCCGTCGCGCCGTGGCTCGCCGGTGGCGAGCTCACCCTCGTGGCGCACGAATGAGAGCGCCACATGCGAATGGCCGATCAGACAGACGCGATATGGCTGCCTGTCGAGGCAGAGCTCCGCGAGCAGCGCGGAGAGCACGTACTCCCAGACGGGATCGCGCGGGCTGGCGTGATACAGGCCCACGGGGCCCTCCTGTCCTTGCGGGTGCAAACCCTCGAGGAAGGCCAGGTTCTCAGGCGCGATCACCTCCCGGGTCCACTGCGCCGCGAGGCTCGCGCCGCGGGAAAACTCGTCTAGCGGCACCTCGCCTGTTACGGCGAGGTCGTGGTTGCCGGCCAGGCACACCGCGGCGTGCTCGCGCGCGAGCTCCACGCAAGCGTCGGGCTCGGCGCCGTAGCCGACGAGGTCGCCAAGGCACCACAGCTCGGCGGCGTCACTCCTCGCGATCGCATCGAGCGTCGCCTCGAAGGCGTGCCGGTTGCCGTGGATGTCGGAGATGACTGCGACCTTCATCGTTGCTCATCGGGGAATGACTCAATCCCGCACGGGATGCATTCCCCAAGCGGAAGCATTGCCCAGGCGGAAGCGCAAATGCTCGCCACGATCGGCCAGTCTGACGTACGCGCCGGTAATCGCGCACCGTTGCAAACTCACTGGCGGCGAGCGGATCACGCGCGTCTCGAGCTGGCCGGCGCCTTTCCGAGCCCGGGCGTGCGCCTGCGCGCTCAGGCCTACTCCTCCTCCGAGTTCGCCTCCGCGCCGCCGTACTCGGGTAGGTTCTTGATGCCCTCGCGTGTGCGCCACTTGGAGTAGTTGTCCTCCATCGCGTCGATCAGCTCGCGCATGAAGCGCGGGGAGATGTTTACGCGGGAGACGACCACGCCCGGGACCTCCTCGGACTCGACCTCGTGGTCGACGCGCGCGAAGGTCACGGTGAACTCGTAGTCGGAGTGGCTGACGTTCGCGAAGTTCGCGTATACGCCACCCATGATCTCGGGGGAAAGATGGATGTTTATGTGGCGCTCGGCGCCTGAGTCTTGGTCGTTCACACAGCTAGTATCGCAAGCGGTGAGCAAGATCGACACTCAAGGCCCCGCGAGGCCTCTCACTGACCTGCGCGAAGCCGTGCTAGCGGTCGCGGAAGGGCTTGCCAGCCGATCCTTGATCGATGGTGGACTTTCTGAGAAGCGAGCGGCGATCACGCTGGAGCGCCCGCCGCGCGCGGATTTCGGCGACTACTCGACGAACGCCGCATTGCTGCTGGCCGCGGGTCTTCACAGCTCTCCCCGCGAGGTGGCTCAGCGTCTGGGGGAGGAGATCGCGCTCGAGCTCGGCGTGAGCCTCGAGCGCTTCGAGGTGGCTGGACCGGGCTTCCTCAACCTGTTCCTGACCGATGAGTGGCTGCTGGGCGCGCTCGAGGATGTGCTCAGCGCAGGCGTTGCATTCGGCTCTTTGGGAGCAGAGGTGCCCGAGCGGATACTCGTCGAGTTTGTCTCGGCCAACCCGACCGGGCCGATGCACGTGGGCCACGCTCGCAATGCCGCCTACGGCGACGCGTTGGCGCGTGTGCTCTCCTTTCATGGCCATCGGGTGGAGCGAGAGTTCTACGTCAACGACGCCGGCTCGCAGGTGCGTAAGCTCGGCGAGTCCGTCCAGGCGCTGGCGCGGGGTGAGGAGGTGGCAGAGGACGGCTATCGCGGTTCCTATGTGGAGCAGCTCGTCCACTTGGTGAAGACGGCCTCGATGGATCCCGCCGAGCTGGGCCGCGCCGCCGTCACCGTGATGGTGGGCGAGATGCAGGCGTCGCTCGCCGCCTTCGCGGTGCATGGCTTCGATCGCTGGGCATATGAGAGTGATCTGCACGAGGGCGATCCGAGTCCGGTGGCGCATGCGCTCGAGATCCTCGAGCAGCAGGGGCATACCTATCGCGACGATGGCGCGCTGTGGTTGCGCACGACCGACTACGGCGACGACAAGGATCGCGTGCTCGTGCGCTCCAGCGGCGAGCACACCTACTTCGCCTCAGACATTGCCTACCATCAGGACAAGCGCGAGCGCGGCTTCGATCGCCAGATCGACGTGTGGGGCGCCGACCACCACGGCTATGTGGCGCGGATGAAGGCCGCGTACGAGGCCCTCGGCGGCGACCCGCGGCACCTGGAGCTGCTGATCATGCAGCTCGTCCACCTGATGCGTGGCGGAGAGCGTGTGCAGATGTCGAAGCGATCTGGCGAGTTCGTCACACTCGACGACCTGCTGGCGGATGTCGGCGTGGACGCGGCGCGCTGGTACCTGCTCGCGCGCTCCCACGACACGACGGTCGATCTCGATCTCGACCTGGCACGCGAGCAGTCCAGCGAGAACCCCGTGTACTACGTGCAGTACGCCCACGCGCGGATCGTTTCGATGCTTGCCAAGGTGGGGGAGAAGCGGATCGGGTCGATCGGGGATCGGCTGGCGCTGGACACCGCGGCGGGCTTTACCCAGGCGCCGCTGCATCCAGCTGAGCGGGCACTGGTCAAGCAGCTGCTCGCCTTTCCCGAGGAGATATACGAGGCCGCCGAGCGCCGCGCCCCGCACCGGATCGCGGCCTACGCGCTCGAGCTCGCCCAGGGTTTTACCGCCTTCTATCGCGACTGCCGCGTGGTCGGTTCAGAGCCCGAGACGGTCGAGTCGCGGCGAATTGCGCTGTCTGTCGCGACGCAGCGCACGATCGCGCGCTGCCTCGATCTGCTCGGGGTGAGTGCGCCTGAGGAGATGTAGCGCGGCGGATGAGGAGAGGCCAGCGCCGATGGGGCTCCTGGATGCGGTGCCTCGGAG